>Ga0209963_1000354_pt1 | contig 93828 bp, 46 predicted proteins | sample ThiBio_1000_biof_2_FD_183957 | JGI IMG/M metagenome (GOLD analysis project Ga0209963, IMG submission 183957) | Wastewater bioreactor microbial communities from Cape Town, South Africa - Thiocy_cont_1000_biof (SPAdes) | ecosystem: Engineered > Bioreactor > Thiocyanate-remediating >... | reverse complement strand
TCCGCTGGAACCCGGTGATGCGGGACTTCTACCAGCGGCTGGTGCAGAGCAACCATCGGCCTGGCCAGGTCGCCATGCTGGCGGTGATGCGCAAGCTGCTGGTCACGCTGAATGCGATGGTGCGCGACGCCGCCGACTGGCGCGGCCCCACGCAGGCCGAGGCGCACGCCGCCTGAGCCGCCCGCGCGGCTGAGAAGACGTTTCCTGGTTCGGCTGGAGCGCCGTTTCCTCGTCCCGGCCTGACGACGCATGGCCAACGCGCGCAGTGGCGGTCAAGGATGGCCTCGCTGCATGCGAGGCCACCGCGCAGCGGCGCGCAGCGTCCTTGGCGGCCATGAGCACGATGGCACGATCCAGACAGGCCCTGGGCCGAAGATTCTCTTTGCTTCAACACGGAAAAATGGCCGCGACAAGCGCGGCCATGACACGGGGCCATGACACGGGGCGGCCATGACACGGGGCGGCCATGCGGGGCCACGCCCGCTTGCGACGCAGCGGACGACCGCGCCACTCTGGCGGAATGATCCACGCCGTGTTCGGGCTCTGCGTCCTCCTGCTCCTCGCCTTCCTCTGTAGCGAGGACCGCAGCCGCATCCCGTGGCGCACCGTCGCGGCCGGCGTGTGCCTGCAATTGCTGTGCGCCGCGCTCCTCCTCGGCATCCCCGCCGCGACCCGCGCCCTGTTCGTCCTGAACGACGCCGCCACCGCGCTGCACGACGCGACACAGGCCGGTACGCGCTTCGTGTTCGGCTACCTCGCCGGGCCGCCATTGCCCTTCACCGAAGCGCAGCCTGGCTCCGCCTACATCCTCGCCTTCGACGTGCTGCCGCTCGTGCTCACGATCAGCGCGATCGGGTCGCTGCTGTTCCACTGGGGCATCCTGCAGCGGATCACCGACGCCTTCGCCTGGCTGCTGCGCCGCGTCCTCGGCATCGGCGGCGCGCTGGCGCTCGGCGCCGCCGTGCATGTCTTCGTCGGCATGGTGGAGGCGCCGCTGCTGGTGCGCCCCTATCTCGCCCGCATGCAGCGTGGCGAACTCTTCGCGCTCATGAGCTGCGGGATGGCCGGAGTCGCCGGAACGGTGATGATCATCTACGCGTCGTTCCTCTCGCCGCTGGTGCCGAACGCCCTCGGCAACATCCTGATCGCGTCGATCATCTCCACCCCCGCCGCGCTCGCGGTCGCCGCGTTGATGGTGCCGTTCGGCCCGCCCGACCGCACCGAGGCACGGCTCGTCGTCGCCGACCCGCCCGTCAACGCGGTCGATGCGCTGGTGAAGGGCACGCTCGACGGGATTCCCATCCTCGCCGCCATCCTCGCCATGCTGCTCGTCGCCGTCGCCCTCGTGACGCTGATCAACATGGCCCTCGGCCATCTCGCCTGGGACGGCGCGGCCGTCACGCTGCAGCGCATCTTCGCGCTGCCTTTCCGCCCGGTCATGTGGGTCGTCGGCGTGCCCTGGGCCGAGACCGGGACCGCGGCGACGCTGATGGCGACCAAGACCGTGCTGAACGAGTTCGTCGCCTACCTGAACTTCTCGCAGATGCCGCCCGACGCGGTGTCGCCGCGCACCCGCATGATCCTGACGTACGCGCTGTGCGGGTTTGCCAACTTCGGCAGCCTGGGCATCATGATCGGCGGCCTCGGCGCGATGGTGCCGGAACGCCGGCACGAGATCGTCGGCCTCGGCCTGCGCTCGATCCTGTCGGGCACGCTCGCCACCTGCATGAGCGGCGCCATCGCCGGCGCGCTCGTCTGACGCCTCCCGGCCCGCGGGGCGACACGCGGGAGGGCGGGCCGGCCGCCCCCGGTTTGCAACGAAAGGAAACCCCATGCACTGGACCGACCGACGGGAGCGCTATCGCGCCGCCATCACCGGCGACACCTGCCTGCACCCCGGCTCCGTGTTCGACCCGATCTCCGCCCGCATCGCCGAGGAACTCGGCTTCGAGATCGGCATGTTCGCCGGCTCCATCGCCTCCTTCACGGTCCTCGGGGCCCCCGACCTGATCGTGCTGACGCTGACGGAGTTCGCGCAGCAGGCCTATCGCATCAACCGCGCGGGCAAGCTGCCGCTGATGGTCGACGCCGACCATGGCTACGGCAACGCGCTGAACGTGATGCGCACGGTGCAGGAGCTGGAGACCGCTGGCGTCGCAGGCCTGACCATCGAGGACACGGTCCTGCCGCGCACGTTCGGGGAGACGAAACCCGGCCTGCTGTCGATCGAGGAAGGCGTCGGGAAGATGCGCGCGGCGCTCGAAGCGCGGGAGGACAAGGCGCTGGTGATCATCGGGCGGACCTCCGCGCCGACGCTGACCTCGCCCGAGGATGCGCTCGCGCGCGCCAGGGCCTATGCGCAGGCGGGGGTCGATGCGTTGTTCTTCGCCGGCGGCGTCACCAGGCCCTTCCTCGAGGCGCTGCATGCCGAGGTGCGGCTTCCGATCATGCTGGGCGGCGGCGGTGCGGAGCTGGGACGCGAGTACCTGTCCAGCGTCGGCGTGCGCGTGGCGCTGCAGGGGCACCAGCCATTCTCGGCCGCGGTGCAGGCAGTGCATGCGACCTTGAAGGCGCTGCGCGACGGCGACGATCCGAAGGAGCTGCAGGGCGTCGCGCCGGGCGCCACGATGGCGCGGCTGACCCGCGAGGGCGACTACAAGAGCTGGACGGAGCGGTTCCTGCAGTGACCCGCAAACCGGAACCGGCCGTGCCGTCCGCGGCCGGTTCCCGGGAGGCCTCCGTGCCTACTTTTTGTTCTCGGCCAGCGACTTGACCTCGTCGAGGGCCTCGGTGAAGCGGCGGTTGAGCAGCGCAATCGCCTCGGCGTTGGACTTCTGGATCAGGTCGCCGAGTTCCTTGATGTTCCCGACCGCCTGCTCGTAGATCTTCTTCAGCATCTCGGCTTGGCGTGCCGCCTTCGCCTGCGGCGCGTCCGGGGTGGCGAAGGCGCGCACGGCCTCCGTCATCTCGGCCATGCTCTGCTGCACGATCTCCATGTGCCGGCGGGAGACTGCCTGCGCGCCTTCCAGCGCGATGCGGTTCGCGGCCGTGATCGCCTCGATGTTCCGGCGGTTGGCGGCGACGAAGGCCTCCATGTCCGGCATCGCGGGGAACTTCATCTCGGCGAACATCTTGGTGAAGTCCGGGAAGTTGGGCGTCGGGAAGAACGACGCGCCGGAGGGCTTGGATTGCGAGGAGTCGGACATGGTCGCTCCTTTCAGGGAATCTCGACGGAGGCACCCTAGGCGTGCCCCCGTCGCGACTCAAGCAGCGGCCGATGACCGTCCCGTGTCGTCCGGGTCCGGCTCAGCCCTTGTGCGCCCGCAGCGCGGCGAGGCCCCGCTCCAGGTCGGCCTTGATGTCCTCGATATCCTCGAGCCCGATATGCAGCCGGACCAGCGGCCCCTCGAACGCGCCCGACCCGGCGGTGCGGGTGACGAAGCCGGTGGTCGGCAGCGCCAGGCTCTCATACCCGCCCCAGGAGGCGCCGATCCCGAACAGCTCCAGCGCCTCGGAGAAGGCGTGCGACGCTTCCAGGCTGTGTTCGGGCTTGAACACCACCCCGAACAGCGAGCAGGCGCCGGTGAAGTCGCGCCGCCACAGGTCGTGGCCGGGCGCGCCGGGCAGGGCCGGGTGCAGCACCTGCAGCACCTCGGGGCGCTTGGACAGCCAGTGGGCAATCTCGATCCCCGCTTCCATCTGCGCCTGCAGCCGCACGCCCATGGTGCGCATGCCGCGCAGCGTCAGCCAGCAATCGTCCGGGCTCGCATACTGGCCGAGGCTGCGGACCGTGGTGTGGATGCGCTCCCAGTCGTCCTCGGCGGCGACGGTAATGGTGCCGATCAGGATGTCGGAGTGGCCGGCCGGGTATTTGGTCGCGGCCTGGATCGACACGTCGACGCCGTGCGCGAAGGGTTGGAAGAAGTGGATGCCCCAGGTGTTGTCCATCAGCACCTTGGCCCCGCCGGCATGGGCGGCGCGGGCGATGGCCGGGACGTCCTGCACCTCGAACGTGTGGCTGCCGGGGCTTTCGGTGTAGACGACCTTGGTGTTGGGCCGCATCAGCTTGGCGATGCCGGCCTCGTCGATCGTCGGGTGGTAGTAGGTCGTCTCCACCCCGAAGCGGGTGAGGAACCCGTCGCAGAAATTGCGCGCCGGGCCGTAGACGCTGTCCGGCATCAGGCAATGGTCGCCGGCGCTAAGATACGCGAGCAGGGGCGTGGTCACCGCGGCGAGGCCCGAGGACACCACGGCGCAATGCGTCCCGCCCTCGACCTCGGCCATCAGGTCCTCGAGCGCCCAATGCGTCTGGGAGCCGCCCAACCCGTAGGTGAGCACCTGCTTGCCGCGCATGCCGCCGAGCCGCTTGCGGTCGGCGACGGTGGGGTAGAGCACGGTGGAGCCGCGCAGCAGCGGCGGGTTGACGAAGCCGTGCTCCGTCTTGGGGCGGCGCCCGACATGCGTGAGCTGGGTGCGGAACCGCCGCTTGGCGTGCGCGGGCTGGCTGTCGTCGGCCATTTACTTGGTCTCCACGGGGGTGTCGGGGCGGCCGCCCCATTCGGTCCAGGACCCGTCATAGACGGCGCCTTCGGGCAGGCCCGCGAGGCGCAGGCCCAGGGTCAGGATGCAGGCGGTGACGCCCGACCCGCAGCTCGTCACCACGGGGCGCGTGCCGTCCACGCCCGCCGCGGCGAAGCGGGCACGCAGGTCGGCGGCCGGCTTGAACGTGCCGTCGGCGTTCAGCAGGTCGGTGTAGGGGAGGGAGGCCGCGCCCGGCATGTGGCCGGAGCGCATGCCGGCGCGCGGCTCCGGCACCTCCCCGGTGAAGCGGCCGGCGGCGCGGGCGTCCAGCACCAGCTCCGCCTGGGTGGCGACGTTGCCCAGGATGTCGCCGACGCCGCGCAGCCGCATCGGACGGTAGTCGGGGCGGAACTGCGTGGGCTGCGCCGGGGCGGGATCGCCGGTCTCGGTCGGCCGATCCTCCCGCCGCCATTTCGGCAGCCCGCCATCAAGCACTGCGACGCGGTCGTGCCCGAACAGGCCCAACAGCCACCAGCCGCGCGCGGCCGAGGCGAGGCCCTTCTGGTCGTAGAACACCACGCGGCTGTCGTTGGCGACGCCCATGGCGGACATCAGTTTGGCGAACCGACCCGGCGTGGGGACCATGTGGGGCAGGTCGGTGTCCTGGTCGGCCACCTCGTCGATGTCGAAGAACCGCGCGCCGGGGACATGGCCGGCGCGGAACTCGGTCAGCCCGTCCTTGGGTTCGTTCGGCAGGTATTTCGTGGCGTCGAACACGACGAGGTCCGGCGCGCCGAGCTGCGCGGCGAGCCAGTCGGTGGTGACGAGCGGACCCATCGGGCGGTTCCTTGCTGGATGACGGGAGCTGGCGGTGACGGCGGGGCGATGGCCGCGCCGATGACGCTGGCGCGAGGCGGGCAGTCTCGGCACTCCGGCCGGCAAGTCAATGCGCGGCCGGCCGGCCGGGATCGGGCGATCCGGCAGACTGCCGGCCGCCGCGTCCGCGCGTGTCGTTCGAGACCCCCGGCGATCGGGGGCGCCGGTCACCGCGAGAAGAACATCTCGGTCAGGACGTAGTCGAACGCCAGGATCAGGATGGAGGCGCTGACCACCGCGGAGGTGGTCGCCGCCCCCACACCCTGCGCGCCGCCGCGGCTGTTGTAGCCCTGGTAGCAGCCCATCAGCGCGATCAGGAACCCGAACACCGCGGCCTTGGCGAGGCCCGAGATCACGTCGTCGGCCTGCACGAAATTGACGGTGTTGGTCAGGTAGACCGAGGGATTGAAGCCCAGCTTGGCGATCGAGACGATGAAGCCGCCCATCACGCCCAGGATGTCGGCGATCACCACCAGCAGCGGCAGCGCGATGGTGCCGGCCAGCAGCCGTGGCGCCACCAGGTATTTCATCGGGTTGGTCGAGAGCGTCGTCAGCGCGTCGACCTGGTCGGTCACCCGCATCGTGCCGATCTCGGCCGCCATGGCGGCGCCGATCCGTCCCGCCACCATCAGCCCGGCGAGCACCGGCCCGAGTTCGCGCGTGACCGACAGCACCACGAGGTTGGCGACCGCGCTCTGTGCCGAGAAGCGGGAGAAGCCGGTATAGGACTGCAGCGCCAGCACCATGCCGGTGAACACCGCCGTCAGTGCCACGACGGGCAGGCTGAAATAGCCGATCTCCAGCAGCGCGCGGCCGAACATGCGCCAGTAGAAGGGCGGCCGCACCAAATGCGACAGGCCTTCGATCGCGAACAGGGCCAGGGACCCGGCCACGCGGCACGCATGTGCCGTCGCGCGGCCGACCGCCGCAAGGGCGTCGAGCAGGCTGTTCACGCGGACCGATAGAGGCGGCGGATGCGGGGGGCGAGCGAGGTGAGCACCTCGTAGCCGTTGGTGCCGGCGGCGATTGCCAGATCGTCCGGGCTCTGCTCCGCGCCGATCAGGGTCAGCCAGCTGCCCGGGACGATGCCGGGATGGTCGGTCACGTCGTAGGTGGTCAGGTCCATGGAGACACGGCCTACCAGCGGGACGGGCCTGCCGTCAAAGAACGCCATCGCGCGGCCGGACACGCTGCGGTGCAGCCCGTCCGCATACCCGATCCCCGCGGTCGCGATCCGGCTCGTGCGCGCGGCCGTCCAGGTGGCGTTGTAGCCGACCGGCGTGCCGGTCGCGAGCTCGCGGACGGTCAGCACCTGGGTGCGCAGGGTGGCGACGCGGCGCATTGGGTTCGGCTGGCCGGGCACGGGGTTGATGCCGTAGAGCGCGGCCCCCGGCCGGGCGAGATCCGACTGCCACCCCGCGCCGAGGAACAGGCCGGACGAATTGGCGAGGCTGCGCGGGGCAGGGGGCAGGCCCGCGCAGGCGGCGGCGAAGCGGTCGCGCTGCGCGGCATTGGTCGGGTCGTCCGCGATCTCGGCCGAGACGAGATGGGTCAGGTAGTAGCGGAGCGCGACACCCTCGAGCAGCGCCGGGTCCTGCCGCAGCCGCGCGACCTCGCCCGCATCGAGGCCCAGCCGCGCCATGCCGGTATCGAGCTGGAGGATGGCGGGACGGGGCCGGCCGCACCCGTGCGCGTAGCTCCGCCACGCCTCGACGTCCCGCAGCGAGGCGAGGACGGGGGTGATGTCGTGCGCGTCCAGCACGGGGGCCGCACCGGGAAGCAGCCCGCCCAGCACGGCGAGCATCGCGCCGGGGACGTGGGGGCGGAGCGCCAGGGCCTCATCGATCGTCGCGACGAAGAAGTGGCGGCATCCGGCGGCATGCAGCGCGGGCCCGACCGCGGCGGCGCCCATGCCATAGGCGTCGGCCTTGAGCACGCCGGCCACCGGACCTGTCGGATGCCGTGCGGAGAGGCTGCGCCAGTTTGCCACCACCGCGGCGAGATCGACCTCGAGTTCGGCGGAGGCCGGCACGGCGCTCACGCGCGGCACTCCGAAAGCGGCGCCTGGCCCTCCCTCCCCTCGCGGGAGGGAGATGGGGGGAGGGGGTGGCGGGGCCGATGCACGAAGATGCGGGTCGGAAGGAAGTGCGAGAGGCGCCGGTGCGTGGGCGTGAGTCCCCCCCTCCCCTCGCGGGAGGGGGATAGGGGGAGGGGGTGGCGGGGCCGACGCACGAAGATGCGGGTCGGTTTGCGGTGCGGGCTATACTGGCACGTCGGGGTGGGGCACCCCCTCCCCCCAGCCCCCTCCCGCAAGGGGAGGGGGGGTGGTGCGGGGGGGCGGCACCCTCCGTGCCCCGATGAGAGGCGGGGCAGCAGGCGGGCGGTCAATCGCCGTACTCCGAGTGCACGAGGTCGAGGTCGCCGAAGCGGGTGAACTCGCCCTCGAAGAACAGCGGGATCGTGCCGGTGGGGCCGTGGCGCTGCTTGGCGATGATCAGGTCCGCGCGGTTGTGCGCCTTCGACATCTTCTGCTGCCACTCTTCCATCGCGGCGTGGAACTTCTCGGACGATCCCTCGAAGCCCACCTCCTTCGGCATCTTCTGCTCCAGGTAGTACTCGTCGCGGTAGACGAACATGACCGCGTCCGCATCCTGCTCGATCGAGCCGGACTCACGCAGGTCCGCGAGCTGCGGGCGCTTGTCCTCCCGGTTCTCCACCTGGCGGGAGAGCTGGGACAGCGCCATCACCGGGACCGCGAGTTCCTTGGCCAGCGCCTTCAGCCCCTGGGTGATCTGGCTGATCTCCAGCACCCGGCTCTCCGGCCGCGTGCCGGCGGAGGGGCGCATGAGCTGCAGGTAGTCGACCACGATCAGCGCGAGGCCGCGGGTGCGCTTGAGCCGCCGGCAGCGGGTCCGCAGCGCCGACATGGTGATCGCCGGGGTGTCGTCGATCTGCAGCGGCAGGGAGGCGATCTCGCGGGAGACCTGGACGAACTTGTCGAAGTCCTTCTGCACGATCTCGCCGCGGCGAATGCGGTCGCTGGACACCCGCGCCTCCTCGCTCAGAAGGCGGTTGGCGAGCTGTTCGGCGCTCATTTCCAGGGAGAAGATCGCGACCTGCGCCTTGGGCATGACGTTTTCGCCCTGGGCGCGCGCCTCGGCGAGCAGGGCCTTGGCGGCACCGAACGCGATCTTGGTGGCGAGCGCGGTCTTCCCCATGCCGGGCCGGCCGGCGAGGATCAGCAGGTCCGACGGGTGCAGCCCGCCCATCTTGGAATCGAGGTCGCGCAAGCCGGTGGTCAGGCCGGACACGCCGCCGGCGCGGTGGAAGGCGCGTTCGGCGGCGTGGATCGCCTCGGTCAGCGCGCGCTCGAAGGTGATGAAGCCGCCGTCGTTGCCGCCCTCGGTCGCGAGCTGGAACAGCTGCTGTTCGGCCGATTCGATCTGCTGCTTGGCATCCAGCTCCGCGTCCATCCCGAACGCGTTGTTGACCACCGTCTCGCCGATATCGATCAATTGCCGCCGCAGCCAGGCGTCATGGATCGCACGGCCGTATTCGCCGGCATTGATGATGCCGACCATGGCAGTGAGGAGCTGGGCGAGGTAAGCGGTGCCGCCGACTTCTTCCAGGATGCCGGAATGTTCGAATTCGGCCTTCAGGGTGACCGCGTCGGCGAGCTGGCCGGACTCGATGCGGCGCGCGATCGCCTGATAAATGCGGCCGTGGATCGGGTCGGCGAAGTGTTCGGCGGCGAGGAATTCCGACACCCGTTCATAGGCACGGTTGTTGGCGAGCAAGGCCCCGAGCAAAGCCTGTTCGGCCTGCACGTTGGAGGGGGGAAGGCGGTGCGAGAGCCCGAGGAGCGGCGAGTCGATGGTGTTCACGCGGGCATCCTACTCCCCGCTCGCCGATCACACACGGGGGAGCCCCTGTGGACGAATGTGGATACCGGGGGCAAATCCTTGCACATGACGACCGACCCGCACCACGACGTCATGGAGGCCCTCCGCCGCGGAACCGCTCAGGCCCATGCGCGGCTGGAGGAGTCGCTCGGGTTGCTGGACGGCGTTCCCTCCCGGTCGCGGTTCGTCACTTTCCTGGAACGCCTCTACGGGTTCCACGTCTCGGTCGAGCCCGCGCTGCTGGACCAGCAGGGATGCGGGTCGTTCTTCCTGGCGCGCCAGCGGGTTGGCCTGCTCGAAGCCGACCTGATCGCGCTGGGGCGGAGCCCGGACGACGTGCGGGCACTGCCCCGCTGTCCGGGCGCACCGGCGCTGGCGCGTTCCGACGGGGCGGCGACCGGGACACTCTATGTATTGGAGGGATCCACCCTGGGCGGGCGCGTCATCGCCCGCGCGCTGGCGGGCCTCCCCTGGCTGCCGCAGGACGGGCTGCGCTCCTTCGACCCGTACGGTGCGGAAACCGGGATGCGATGGCGCGATTTCGGCACCTTCGCGCGCGAGGTGCAGGCAAGCACCGGGACGACGCCGATCCTGCGCGGCGCGCAGGCCTGTTTCGCCCTGCTGACCGACTGGCTTCGACCGGCGTACCAGACATGACCGTCCCAGGCCCCGATACCGATCTGGAAGCCTGCGCTCGGGAGCCCATCCGCATCCCCGGCGCGATCCAGCCCCATGGCGCGCTGCTGGTGATCGCGGAGACGGACCGCCGTCTCCTGCAGTGTTCGGACAACGCCGCCGACCTGCTGGGGATCTCCCTCCCGCAGGGGGACGCGCCGCCGCCGGTCGAGGCGCTGGGCGATCCCCGCTTCGCCGCCGATGTCGACACCTGGCTCGCCGGATCCGACCCGTTCTTCCGCGCCTCGGCGCAGGTGACGGCGGGTCACGCGCGTGCTGGCGTCCTCCCCGCCGACGGCGCGCCATCCGGCGGCTCCCCCGGCGGCTCCCTCGGCGCCGCTCCTCCGAACGCCGGGCCCGCGGGCAGCGCCGCGCCCGATGCCGGCGCTTCCCGCCGCTACCAGGTGCTCGGACATCGGACCCGGCAGGGCGTCATCCTGGAGTTCGAGCCGGAGGATCCGCGCGACCGCGAGACGCTCGACAGCCTCTATCCCCGGTTGCAGCGCTTCCTCCAGACGATCGACTCGACCTCCGACCTGCGCGTCGTCTCCCATGCCGCGGCCGTGGAGGTGCGCCGGCTGACCGGGTTCAACCGGGTGCTGATCTACCGCTTCGACGAGACCTGGAACGGCACCGTGATCGCCGAGGACGGCGACGGCGTGCTGCCCTCCTACCTCGATCTGCGCTTCCCGGCGTCCGACATTCCCGCGCAGGCCCGCGAGCTGTACCGGCTCAACCGGCTGCGGCTGATCCCCGATGCCGACTACCGGCCGGTGGCGATCCGGCCCTCCACCAGCCCGGTCGACGGCACGGCGCTCGACCTCAGTTTCGCGACGCTGCGCAGCGTGTCTCCGGTGCATCTCGAATACATGCGCAACATGGAGACCGCCGCCTCGATGTCGGTCTCCATCGTCATCGACGGGCAGCTCTGGGGCCTGATCTCCTGCCATCATCGCACGCCGCGGCGGGTGAGCCCGCCGGTGCGGAGCGCCTGCGACTTCGTGGGCCAGTTCCTCGCCCAGCATATCGGCGCGCGCCAGCGGATGGAGGAGGCGGCGCAGCGGATCGCGCTGAAGCGCATCGAGACCGGGCTGCTGGCGCGGCTGGCGCGGGCGGACTCCTTCCAGCAGGGGCTGCTCGACAATGCCGAGGCATGGCTGTCCTTTGCCGAGGCGCAGGGCGCGGCGGTCGTCACGCCGGACGGCGTGATGGCGGCAGGCCGGACGCCCGACGGGGAGCAGATCCGGCAATTGGTGGAGTGGCTGCAGGCGCATAGCGGTGGCCCGGTCTTCGCGACCGACTCGCTCGCCGCGCAGTTCCCGCCGGCGGCGGCCTATGCGGACGTCGCGAGCGGCGTGCTCGCGATCTCCGTCTCCCGTCTGCATGCGAGCTACGTGATGTGGTTCCGCCCGGAACTGGTGCGCACCGTCACCTGGGGCGGCGATCCACGGAAGCCGGAGCCGTCCGCGGCCGATCCCGGGGCGCGTCTCAGCCCGCGCACTTCCTTCGCGCGGTGGCGCCAGCTCGTGAAGCAGAGGGCGATCCCGTGGCGCCGAGCGGAGATCGACGGCGCGGCGGACTTCCGCAATGCGATCCTGGAATTCGTGCTGCGCCGCGCCGAGGAGCGGGCCGAACTCACCGACGAGTTGCAGCGCAGCAACAAGGAACTCGAATCCTTCTCCTATTCGGTCTCGCACGACCTGCGCGCCCCGTTCCGTCACATCGTGGGGTATGCGGAGCTGCTGGGCGAATACGCGGGCTCGCTGGACGACCGTGCCCGCCACTACCTGGGCAGCATCGTCGAAGCGGCCCTGGCCGCGGGCCGGCTCGTGGACGATCTGCTGAATTTCTCGCAGCTCAACCGCACGGCGCTGGCGCTGAGCCAGGTGGACATGCGCAAGCTGGTCGCCGAGGCGCGTCGCAGCCTGGCCGCGGACATGGAGGGGCGGACGGTCGAGTGGCAGGTCGGCGCCCTGCCCCCTGCCTGGGGCGACCCGGCGCTGCTCCGGCAAGCGGTGTTGAACCTGCTGCAGAACGCGGTGAAGTACACGCGTGGGCGTGAGCCGGCCGTGATCTCGGTGAGCGGCGAGGAGCGCGACGGCGAAACTGTGTTCGCCGTTCGCGACAATGGCATTGGCTTCGACATGACTTATGTCGGAAAGCTGTTCGGCGTGTTCCAGCGACTGCACCGGGCGGAGGATTTCGAGGGCACGGGTATCGGCCTCGCGCTCACGAAGCGCGTGATCGAACGGCATGGCGGTTGGATCCGTGCCGAGGGCGAAGTGGACCGCGGTGCCACCTTCACCTTCGCCCTGCCGAAGCCGGAGAGGGAGACTTGACGTGCCTGACCTGAGGCCGCTGCTGCTGGTCGAAGACAACCCGAAGGATCTCGAACTGACCCTCGCGGCGCTCGCCAAGTGCCAGCTCGCCAACGAAATCGTCGTCGCGCGCGACGGGGTGGAGGCGCTCGACTACGTCTACTCCCGCGGCCAGTTCGGCAACCGCGATCCGGGCGATCCGGCGGTCGTGCTGCTGGATCTGAAGCTGCCGAAGGTCGACGGGCTTGAAGTGCTGGCAGCGATCAAGGGCGACGCGGCGCGGCGCCACATCCCCGTGGTGATGCTCACCTCGTCGCGTGAGGAGCGGGACCTGGTGCGCAGCTACGATCTCGGCGTGAACGCGTTCGTGGTGAAGCCGGTGGATTTCGGCGCCTTCTTCGAGGCGATCCAGGATCTCGGCATGTTCTGGGCGGTGCTGAACGAGCCGGCGCCCGGGCGCGGCCAGGCGAACGACCCGTGGCGGCCGCGCCGCTGGCAGGGCGACTGACCCGTGTCCCTGCCGTCCAGGCCCGTCCGAATCCTTCTCCTCGAAGACAGCGCGATCGATTCCGAACTGCTGCAGGGGCATCTGGCCCGAGCCGGCCTGCAATTCGGAATCACCTGCGTCGGCAACCGCGCCGACTACCTGGCGGCCGTGGCCGCGGGCGGGTTCGACATCATCCTGGCGGACTACTCGCTGCCTGACTTCGACGGGCTCACCGCCCTGCAGGTCGCGCGCGAGCAGGTTCCGGACGTGCCGTTCCTGTTCGTCTCCGGCGTGGTCGGGGAAGAGTTCGCGACCGACGCGCTGAAGCGGGGCGCCACCGACTACGTGCTGAAGCGCAACCTGCTGCGCCTGCCGGCCGCGCTGGAACGCGCGCTGCTGGAAGCGCACGAGCGCCGGCAGCGGCGGCGCGCCGAGGCGGCGCTGCAGGAGAGCGAGGTCCGCATGCGCCTCGCCGTGTCGGCGGCGCGCATCGCGACCTGGGACTACGATCCCGACGCGCAGCGCGTGCTGTGGACGCAGCAATCCTCGGACGGCGCGACGCGGGAAATGGCGCTCGACTATGCGGCGTCGATGGCGGCGGTGGAGCCCAGCGACCGCGTCAAGCTGGAGCAGGCGCTGCACGCCGCGATGGACCCGGACGGGCCGGGGGGGCTTCGCGCCGAGTACCGCGTGCGGACCCGGGACGGCGCGGAACGCTGGATCGCCACCCATGGCCAGGCATTCTTCCAGGACGGCCGATGCACGCGCGTGGTGGGTGTCACCCAGGACATCACCGACCGGAAGGCGACCGAGGCGGCCCTGCAGCGCCTCAACGACGTCCTCGCCCGCCAGCTGCGAGACCGCACGCGGGAGCGCGACCGGATCTGGCAGCTCTCCCGCGACCTGCTGATCGTCTGCGACCTCGGATTCCGGCCGCTGGTGGTGAACCGCGCCTGGACCGACCTGCTGGGCTGGACCGAGGACGAGCTGCTGGCCGGACCCGCCCTGGCGCTCGTGCATCCGGACGAGCAGGCCCGGATGGCACAATTCACCTGGACCGACGCCGAGGAGCGGCAGACGGTCCGGGTGGAGAGCCGGGTGCGCCGCAAGGAAGGCGGGCATCGCTGGATCGCCTGGACGGCGGTGCGCGAGGACCAGCTGATCTACGCGATCGGGCGCGACGTCACCGAGGAGCGGCTCGCCGCCGAGGAACTGGCCGCGACCAACCGCCAGCTGGTGATGCAGATCGAGGAGCGCGGACGGGTCGAGACCACCCTGCGCCAGATGCAGCGGCTGGAGGCGGTCGGCCAGCTCACCTCCGGCGTGGCGCACGACTTCAACAACCTGCTCACCGTGATCCTGGGCAACCTGCTGTTCATGCAGCGGGAGCTTGGGGGTGAGGACGCCCGTCCCTCGCTGCGGCGCCGCCTGGGGCAGATGACCCAGGCCGCCGAACGCGGCGCGCAGCTGACCGCGCAATTGCTCGCCTTCTCCCGCCGCCAGCGGCTCGAGCCCAAGCCCGTGGACCTGAACGAGACCGTGGCCGGCATGCGCGACTTGCTGCAGAGCACGATGGGCGGCAGCGCGCGGATCGCCATGGACCTGCACGCCGCACCCTGGCAGGCGCTGGTCGATCCGACCCAGATCGAGCTGATCATCCTCAATCTCGCGATCAACGCGCGGGATGCGATGGGCGTGGGCGGCGCGCTCACCATCACGACCGACAACGTGACGCTGGACCGTCCGCCGCGGCGGCCCGAGGAGCCGGGACCGGGCGAATACGTGATGCTCGCGGTCGCCGACACCGGCAGCGGCATGAGCGACGAGGTCCTGGCCAAGGCATTCGAGCCGTTCTTCACCACCAAGGAAGTGGGGAAAGGGTCGGGCCTGGGGCTCGCCCAGGTCTACGGTTTCGCCAAGCAGTCGGGCGGCGGGGTGAGCATCGAGACCGAACAGGGGCGCGGCACCTGCGTGAAGGTCTTCCTGCCGCGCGCCGCCTCCTTCTCCCCGACGGCGGCGCCGGTCCAGGCCGGACCCGTTCCGGCGCCGGGCGCGACATCGCGATTGCTTGTCCTGCTGGTCGACGACGACGCGGCGGTCCGCGAGGTGACGTCGACCATGCTGCAGGACCTGGGCTACGAGGTGGTGGAAGCCGGCAGCGGCGGTGCCGCGCTGGAGATCGCCGCGGCGGAACCGAACATCGCGCTGGCGGTGCTGGACTACGCCATGCCCGGCATGAGCGGCGCCGAACTCGCCCGGGAATTGCAGAGCCGCCGCCCGGAACTGCCGGCGCTGTTCATCACCGGCTTTGCGGACCTCGCGGCCCTGTCCGACGTGCCGGAAGACCGCATCCTGCAGAAACCGTTCCGGGAGGCCGATCTCGCGGCCAAGGTGACGAACACCCTCCGCGCGGCGAGCGACGCCCTGGCCTGAGCGCGCCTCGTCCATGGGCACTGGCGATGCGGGTGGGATCCGCGGGTCGAGCCCGCGGATGACGGGTGCCGGCGTGCCGGCCCGACCGCGGCGTCTCCCATCGGACCGCCATGCCTCAGCCGGGCGCGGGTTGCTCCGGATCGGGGTAGCGCACGTCCAGCACCTCGATCATCTCGACGCCGCGCGGCGTATGCACCGCGACCTCCGTGTGCCGCTGCGCGCGCGCCTTGATCAGCGCCACGGCGATCGGTGCGGTCAGGCTGATCTTGCCGACCGCCATGTCGGCCTCGTCCGCGCCGACGATGGTGATGGTGCGCTCGACATCCGCCTCGTCCACATAGGTGACCGTCGCACCGAAGAACACGCGGTCCCGCACCGCCTGTCGCGCCGGATCCACCACCTCCGCAGCCTCGAGCCGCTTCGTCAGGTAGCGTGCGCGCCGGTCGATCTCCCGCAGGCGCCGCTTGCCGTACTGGTAGTCCGCGTTCTCGCTGCGGTCGCCGTTGCCGGCCGCCCAGGACACGATCTCCACGACGCGCGGCCGCTCGACCTTCATCAACTGGTGCCACTCGTCCCGCAACCGCCGGTGCCCCTCGGGCGTCATGTAGACCTTGCCGCCCAGGGCCAGCATCGGCCGTTCGTCGTCGTCCATCCGGCCCTCCCGAACCGCAGTGCCTGCGGGACATGTGCCCGGAATGGCGCGGCCGTGCTAGGTCTGGCGGCCAGGCCGAGAGGAGAGCCCGATGAACGAGGTCGTGTTCCTGTTCGACGTGGACAACACGCTGATCGACAACGACCGCGTGCAGGGTGAGCTGCGCGGCTATCTCACCGACCATTTCGGCGAGGCCGCGTCCAACCGCTACACCGCGATCTTCGAGCAGCTCCGCTCAGAGCTCGGCTATGCCGATTACCTGGGGGCGCTGGAGCGCTATCGCGTCGAGACGATGCACGACCCGCGCGTGCTGCGCATGGCGAACTGGCTGGTGGACTACCCGTTCGCCGACCGGCTGTTCCCCGGCGCGATCGAGGCGGTGCGGCACGTGCAGCGCTGGGGCCGCACGGTGATCCTGTCCGACGGCGACGCGGTGTTCCAGCCGCGCAAGGTACACCGCTCCGGCCTGTGGCACGTGTTCCACGACGACGTGCTGATCTACATCCACAAGGAGCAGGAACTCGACGACGTCGAGCGCCTGTATCCCGCGCGGCATTACGTGCTGGTGGACGACAAGCTGCGCATCCTGCACGAGGTCAAGCAGATCTGGGGGCCGCGCGTGACCACGGTGTTCCCGCGCCAGGGGCACTACGCGCACGATCCGAAGATCCTCGCCGACTACCCGCCCGCGGACATCACGATCGAGCGGATCGGCGACCTGCCCTCGATCCCTCGCGACCGGCTCATTCCGTCCACCGCCCTCGGGGGCGCCGCGCACCACCACGACCGGCCCTGGGGCTGACGGGATGCGCCGCCCGCGACCCGCGCGCCGGCAGCCGGTGCGCTCAAAGACGCCCGAGGTGCCGGAGGTCCCGACCGTCTCCGCCGCACCGGCGCCGGAGGCGACGCCGGAACCCGCCCCCGACACGGCGGAGCAGGAGGCCGATGCCGCGATCCGGAAGATGGTGGAGGCGGCCTACACCTGAAGCCAGGGGCCACCCTGCACGAGAAATGCAGGGTCGCTTGGTCCGCCGCTCATGTCCGGGGCGATACGATCTGCGATCGCGCCGGTTCGACTCTCTCAGGGCACATGCCGCGGCGCTCAGGACGTCCAGGGATTGACGACCTGCACGCCGCACCCGACGAAGTCCGACACGTTACGCGTGGCGAGGAGAGCGTTCCTAGACCGCGCGATCGCGGCAATCTGGGCGTCCGCGTGCGCAATGGGCTTGCCGGCCTGACGACGCTCCGCCGCGACCTGGGCGAAGGCAATCGCGGCAGCACTGTCGAACGGCACCACGCGACCGCGGAAATCCTCCCGGAGCATGGCCTCGATGGCCTCGACGAGCAACGTTCGGCGTTTGCCGGTTGGCAACAGCGCGGCGCCGTACCGCAGCTCCGCCTCGGTGATCGCGGTGATGAACAGGTCCTCGTCTTGTCGCGTCGCGACCCACTCCTCGACGCTGCGCTCCGGGGCGGCCCGCATCAGTTCGGACACCACATTGGTGTCGAGCAGGATCACGGCTCGAAGGTCGGCGGGTCGCGGAGCCGGTCCCGCGCGATGACGGGCAGGTCGACACCCCCGAGATGACCAAACCGGGCGCGGATCGACGCGGCCAGACCGCGCTGTTCGGCCGCCCCCGCGGCCAACGCGGAGTGCAGGATGTCGCGCGCCTCGGCCTCCATGGAGCGGCCGTGAACCGCCGCCCGCGCGAGCAGCCGCGCCTTCAGCTCATCGTCCAGATCCGGAATCGTCAGGCTCGCCATGCGCACCCGTCAGCATCGCTTGCAATCCGAAGCATGATGTAGGGCAAACGCGCCTGGATTGCAGCCACCCGGCCTCCGATCCCGCTTGGCAGCCCCACATCCGCCGCCGCACACTCCCGGCCAATCAGACGGGGAGGGGACGGACATGCCGGCACGCACGGGCGCCGAGTTCCTGAACGGCATGCGCGACGGACGCGAGGTCTGGATCGGGCGCGACCGCGTCACCGATCCGCGCGACCATCCCGCCCTGCGCGGCGCCGCCGAGGCGATCGCCGCCGTCTTCGATCTTCATCACCAGTTTCCCGACGACTGCCTGTTCCCCGACCCGGAAACGGGCGAGCCCATCGCGATCAGCCACATCATCCCCCGCTCGCGCGAGGACCTGCTGCGCCGCCACAAGGGACTGCGCCGCGTCGCCGAGTTCTCCGTCGGGCTGATGGGCCGCACCCCCGACTACATGAACGTCACCTACGCAGGCTTCGCCGGCCGCAGCGACGAATGGGCCGCCAACGGCAACGAGCACGGCGCGGCCAACCTCGTCGCCTTCCAGAAGGAACTCGCGCGCAAGGACCTCAGCCTCACCCACACGCTGATCCACGCCACCACCGACAAGAGCCGCGGCCACGTTCCCTCCGGTCTCGAACCCACGCAGCTCCACAAGGTGGAGGACACCGGACACGGCATCCTGGTGCGCGGCGCGCGCGTGCTGGCGACGCTGGCGCCGTTCTCCGACGAGATCGCCGTCTATCCCAGCCAGCCGATGCCCGACGCCGACCCGCGCCACGCGCTGTCCTTTTGCATCCCGATGGCGACACCGGGCCTCAAATTCCTCTGCCGCGACAGCGTCTCCCTGCCGCGGAACGATTTCGACCATCCGCTCTCGGGGCGTTTCGACGAGCAGGACGCGTTCGTCATCTTCGACGACGTGGAGGTGCCGCGGCACCGCGTGTTCATCGACGGCAACCTGCACGTCTACAACACGGTGATGTCGCCGAGCTGGCGGGGGAACGCGATGCACCAGACGATGGTGCGGGCGTGGACGAAGCTCGAGTTCGCCTGGGGCATCGCGACCCGCATGGCGGAGGCGATCGGCGCGACCGACCCCGTCACGCAGCAGATGCTGGGGGAGATCTGGAGCTACGCGGAACTCACCCGCGCCGCGATCGTCGCCGGCGAGCAGCAGGCCTACGAGCACGGCAACGGCGCGTGGTTCCTCGACCCCGATCCGCTGAACGCCCTGCGCGCCACGCTGCCCTACTGGTTCCCGCGCGTGAACGAGATCATCCGGCTGATCGGCTCGCACAACGTGCTGGCGACACCCACCGCGGACCAGTTCGCCGACCCGTACCTGCGGCCGCTGATCGACAAGTACCTGCGCGGCGCCGGGCCGGTGACGGCGGAGGAGCGGGCGCGCATCTTCCGGCTCGGCTGGGACTTCGCCGGCAGTGCGCTCGCCAGCCGCAACGAGCAGTACGAGCGCTTCTATCTCACCTCGGGTGCGCGCAACCGCCAGGGGGCGCAGTTGCGCGCCGATCGGACCCGCGCGGACCGGCTGGTCGACCGATTCCTCCAAGAACGCCCCTGACCGCTCCGGCAACCCTGGCGCGGCTCGTGCATTCTGGTGACGCGCATCGGGTGGAGCGCATCGGGGGCCGTCGCCATTCTCACGCCGCGCCGGGACAGCATCGGATTGACCACGCGGCTCGCGGCCCTGCCGCATGCCGGGCTGCCCCTGCAACGGCCGGTGCAGATCCACTGGGACGCGCACCAGATTCCCTTCGCCGTCGCGCAGTCCGACCACGACCTCGCGGTCGCCTTCGGTGTCATCCACGTGCACCTGCGCTGGACGCAGATGGAGCTGATGCGCCACGTCGCGCAGGGCCGTGTGTCCGAACTCGCCGGCCCGTTCGGGCTGGAGACCGACCGCATCCTGCGCACGCTCGATCTCGGCAAGGCCGTGCCCGCCATGGTCGCCGCATTGCCCGCGGCCACCCGGCACTGGACGGAGGCCTACCTGGCCGGCGTCAACCACGCGATCCGGCGCCTGCCGCATCTCCCGCCCGAGTTCCGCCTTCTGGGCCTGCGCCGCACGCCCTGGACGCTGCATGACGTGCTCAGCGTGGGCCGGCTCGCCGCGTTCGACGTGACCTGGCTCGTCTGGCTCGCGCTGCTGGCCGAACGGGAGGATCCCGGAATCGACGCGTTCTGGCGTGGGCTTCTCGGCTCCGACGCGGTGCTGCTGCCGAATGGGGAGGCGCCGCCGCCCGATGGTCCGCTCGCGCGGGCGCGGTCCGCGCTGCTGCGCTTCGCCCGCACCGGCAGCAATGCCTGGGCGATCGCGCCCGCCCGCAGCGAAACGGGCCAGGCCTGGCTCGCCGGCGACACGCATCTTTCCGCGCTGCTGCCGAACCTGTGGCTCATCGCCGGCGGGCAGGCACCGACCTATCACGGGACCGGGCTGATGGTGCCGGGCATCCCCGCGGTGATGGTGGGCCGGAACCGGCAGATCGCCTGGGGCGGCACGAACCTGCACGCCGCGAGCAGCGATCTGTTCGACGTCTCGGGCCTGCCGCCGGACGCGATCGCGACGCGGGAGGAGGAGATCCGGGTGCGCTTCGCCGGCCGGCGCAAGCTCTCGGTGCGGGAGACGGAGTTCGGTCCCGTCATCTCCGACCTCGGGCGGCTGAAGAAAGCCGGCGGGCAGGTGGCGCTGCGCTGGATGGGCCACCGGCCCACCGACGAGCTGACCGCGCTGCTGGGGATCAACCGCGCCCCCGGGTGGGAGGCGTTCCGGACCGCGCTCGACGGGATCGGGGTGCCCGGCCAGAACATGGTCTATGCCGATGCGTCGGGTCATATCGGCAAGGCGATGGCGGTGCACCTGCCGCGGCGGCCGGCCCGGCCGGCGCCGACGCCGCTGCTGCCGCCCAATGCCGGGCAGGCCTGGAGATCGGTGGTCCGTGGCGGCGTGCTGCCCGCGGTGTTCGACCCGCCCGAAGGGTTCGTCGCCTCCGCCAACGATCGCCCGCCGCCGGCCGAGGTGCTGGTCGGCTACTTCTTCTCCTCCGCCCAGCGCATCGACCGGCTCCGCGCCGCACTCGGCTGCGGCCGGCCCCTCGGCTTCCGCGACATCGCGGCGCTGCAGCAGGACGTGATGCTGCCGGCCGCGGCGCCGGTGCGGGACCGGCTCGTCCCGGCGCTGCGCAGCCTGCCGCAGCCGACGGCACGCCGGCTCGCGGACCTGCTGGCCGAGTGGGACGGCGCCTATGCCGCGACCTCCGCCGCGCCGCTCGCCTTCGAGCTGCTGCTCTACCATCTGGCCGTCGCCCTGTACGGCCACCGTCGCCTGCGCGCCTATGCCGCGAGCTGGAGCGCCCGCACCCTGTTGTTCCGCGCCCTGCAGGAGCTGCCGCGTCCGCGGCTCGCGGCCTTGTTGCGGACAACGCTGCCGGCGGTGAGGCGGGGCGTGCGCCGGTTCGGCACCTGGGGGGCGATGCACCGGCTGGAGCCGCGTCACCCGCTGGCCGCGCTGCCCGCGATCGGACGGATGTTCCGCTTCGGCGACTGGCCGGCCGCCGGAGGCAGCGACACGCTGATGAAGACGGCGGGTCCGCTCACCGATCGGCGCCACGACGCGGCCTTGGCCAGCACCGCGCGGTTCATCGCCGATCTCTCCGACCCGGACGGTGCCTGGTTCGCCTTGCTGGGCGGGCAGGATGGCTGGATCGGCAGCACGACGTTCCTCGACCAGGTGCCGCTCTGGCGGCGCGGCGTCTACATCCAGGTGCCACTCCGCCCCGAGACGGTGCGGGACACCTATCCGCACGTGACCGAACTGCGCCCGTGACATGCTGGACGCGACGCCTCTCCTGCGGCTCTGGGCGCGCCGCCGCCTGCGCCAGCTTGCACGGCAGGACGCGGTGGAGGCGCAACGCCGCACGCTGCGCGCGCTGATGCGCCGCGCGGCGGGCACGCGCTTCGGCCAGGCACACGAGTTCGGGCGGGTCGACGGCGTCGCGGCGTTCCAGGAACGCGTGCCGCTGCGGCGCTACGAGGATTTCTGGCGCGACTGGTGGCAGCCTGCCTTCCCCCGGCTGACCGATATTTCCTGGCCGGGGACCATCCCGTATTTCGCCGCGACCTCCGGCACGACGACCGGCAACACAAAATACATCCCGGTCTCCCGCGACATGGTGCGGGCCAACCGACGTGCGGCGCTGGACGTGCTGGCGCATCACCTGGCAGCCCGCCCGGACAGCCGGATCTTCGGCGGGCGGAGCTTCGTGCTGGGCGGCAGCACCGACCTGGTGCGCCAGGCGCCCGGCATCCACAGCGGCGACCTGAGCGGCATTGCCGCGGCCGAGGTGCCGTGGTGGGCGCGCAGCCGCTACTTCCCGCCGCGGGAGCTCGCGCTGATCGCGGACTGGGAGCGCAAGATGGAGCGCCTCGCGCCGCTGTCCCTCGAGGCCGATATCCGCGCCTTGAGCGGGACCCCGAGCTGGGTGCTGCCGTTCTTCGCGCGGTTGGGGGCGTTGCGGCCGGACCGGCCGATGCGGAGCACGAGCTGGTATCCGGACCTCGAGCTGTTCGTGCATGGCGGCGTGAGTTTCGCCCCGTATCGCAGCCAGTTCGAGGCGATCTTCGCCGGCACGCGCGTCGACATGCGGGAGGTGTACCCGGCCAGCGAGGGCTTCGTCGCGATCGCCGACCGCGGGCCGGGGGAGGGGATGCGGCTCCTGGCCGATAACGGGCTGTTCCTGGAATTCGTCCCGGTGGGAGAGATCGACGCGCCGGCCCCCACGCGCCACTGGGTCGCCGACCTCGAGCCGGGGCAGGACTATGCCGTCGTCCTGTCGAGCAATGCCGGTCTGTTCGCCTACGTGCTGGGGGACACGGTCCGGTTCGTCGAACGCGATCCGCCGCGGCTGCTCGTGACCGGCCGCCTGGGCTGGTCGCTGTCGGCGTTCGGGGAGCATCTGATCGGCGCCGAGATCGAGGCCGCGCTGCAATGCGCCGCGACGGCGGTGGGCGTTGCGGTGCGTGAGTACGCGGTGACGCCCGTCTATCCCGCCGGTCCGGCGGAGAAGGGGCACCATCGGTTCTTCGTGGAGTTCGCCGAGGCGTTGCCGGACGGGATGGTGCCGACCTTCCTCGCGGCGCTGGATTCGGCGCTGGCGGCGGAGAACGCGGATTACCGCGACCATCGTCCGGGGATGGACGGGCCGGAGGTGTGGCGCGTGCCCGCCGGCGGGTTCGCGGCGTGGATGCGCGCACGCGGCAAGGACGGCGGCCAGAACAAGGTGCCGCGGGTGATCACCGATGCGGACTTGCACCGGACCCTGGTGCGGTTTCTTGAGCAGAAAGCGCCTAATCACGAGGCGTGATGGCGAAAAAAATGGCGGCATCCCGAAGGAGCCGCCAAGTTTAGGGAGGAAACGTCCAAGAAAGCAGCGCACTCGGCGCTGCGGGGCTGATATTGCACCGCACAAACTGGAGCGCAAGAGCGTCCCGTTCGGATTTTTTCGGCGCTCGATCACGTCGCTGGTATGTGTGGCATTTCGGCAACGATCGTGGCGCGGTGGGTACTCGCCAGTAGATCGCACGACCATGAGTAAAAAATTGGTTGACGTCCTGTGAAGCGCACGGGAAAACCTCCGCGCTGGCGCATCGGCCGCCAAGTTTAGGGAGCGAACACACAAGCGCAGCCAAAGCTGCCGAGGCGCGCCACAAGCTGTTGTGGCGCGCTTTGCCGTTGCGAGCAGTCGTTTCCTTACCGACCCGGCCTCCCGGCGTACCTGCCCCGCACCCGACATCGTCCCGCCGGCGGCAGCCCCGAACCCCTCGCTCTTCCAGGCCCCGCGCCCGCGATCCTGTCGGGCGCGAGATTCGTCCCGGGCTGCCAGCCGCGCCTGCGGCGCGATCGTGCCAGATCGCGCCGGCGGCCCGTGCCACGGTCCCCGGAACGCACCCGCGCCGACGCCCCACGCCCTGTTCACGGAACCGCTCGCCAGGGGCGCTGTTGCTGCGACACCGCCCTGATTCCCGCTGCTCACCCGTGAGCGCGCGCCTCGAGGAGACGAACCCATGGCCGACCCGGATCCCAAGACCGTGCAGGTGCAAGTGGCGAACGCACGGCCCGAGGACGTGGGCAAGGGCGTCGCCCGCGTCAGCCGCAAGGTCCTGCAGGCGCTCGGCATGCAGCAGGGCGACCCGATCGAGATCGCCAGCCAGCGCCATACCGCGGCGCTCGCCCTGCCGCCCTACCCGGAGGACGAGGACCTCGAGATCATCCGCCTGGACGGGCTGCAACGTGCCAATGCCGGCGTCACCGCGGGCGAACGCGTGGAGGTCCGCCGCGCCGTGCTGCGGACTGCCACCCGTGTGACCTTCGCCCCGGCGCAGAAGAACCTGCGCCTGACCGGGTCGGGGGAGGCGCTCCGCCGCACCTTCATCGGCCGGCCGGTCATGGCCGGTGACGTGGTCTCGACCTCCGTCTACCAGCGCGGCGCGATGGGACGGCCCGACCGGTTCCAGGAGGAGGTGTTCCGCAACCTGATGGAGCAGCAGGCCTACGCGCTGCAGGAAATCCGCCTGACCGTCGTGGGCACTAACCCGAAGGGGATCGTGCAGATCGGGCCGGAGACCGAGGTCGAGCTGCTGCCCGAATACACCGAACCGAAGGAAATCCGCCGCGCCGACGTCACCTATGACGACATCGGCGGCCTCGGCGACGCGGTCGAGCAGGTGCGGGAGATGGTGGAGCTGCCCCTGCGCCATCCCGAACTGTTCCAGCGCCTGGGCATCGACCCGCCCAAGGGGGTGATCCTGCACGGGCCGCCCGGCACCGGGAAGACGCTGCTCGCCAAGGCGGTGGCGAACGAGTCGGAGGCGCAGTTCTTCAGCATCGCCGGCCCCGAGATCATGGGCAGCCATTTCGGCGAGTCCGAACAACGCCTGCGCGACATCTTCCAGGAAGCCGGACGGCGCGCGCCCTCCATCATCTTCATCGACGAGATCGACAGCATCGCGCCGAAGCGCGAGCAGGCGCGCGGCGAGGTGGAACGCCGGATCGTCGCGCAGCTGCTCACGCTGATGGACGGGCTCGAGCCGCGGCAGAACGTGGTGGTGATCGCCGCCACCAACCGCGTGGATGCGATCGACGAGGCGTTGCGCCGGCCCGGCCGGTTCGACCGGGAGATTGTGATCGGCGTCCCGGACGAGGCCGGCCGCCGCCAGGTGCTGGCGATCCACACGCGCGGCATGCCGCTGGCCGACGATGTCGACCTCGCGGCACTGGCCCGCACCACCTACGGCTTCGTCGGCGCCGACATCTCGGCCCTCGCGCGGGAGGCCGCGATGGATTCGGTCCGCCGCGTGTTGCCGCAGATCAACCTGCGCGAGGGCATTCCGCCCGAGGTGCTCGCCGGCATGCGGGTCTGCCGCAACGACTTCGAGAACGCGCTGAAGCGCATTCAGCCCTCGGCGTTGCGCGAGATCATGATCCAGGTGCCGAATGTCGGCTGGGAGGACGTGGGCGGCCTCGACACCACGCGCGCGCAGCTGCGGGAGGGGATCGAGCTTCCGCTCAAGAACCCCGAGGCGTTCCGGCGCCTGGGCATCCGGCCGGCGAAGGGGTTCCTGCTGTTCGGTCCGCCCGGCACCGGCAAGACGCTGATGGCCAAGGCGGTGGCGCGCGAGTCCGGCGCCAACTTCATCGCCACCAAGTCCTCCGACCTGCTGTCCAAGTGGTACGGCGAGTCGGAGCAGCAGGTGAGCCGGCTGTTCGCCCGCGCGCGGCAGGTCGCGCCCACCGTGATCTTCATCGACGAGATCGACAGCCTGGTGCCCGCGCGCGGCGGCGGTCTCGGCGAGCCCGCGGTGACGGAGCGGGTGGTGAACACGATCCTGGCGGAGATGGACGGGCTCGAGGAGCTGCAGGGCGTCGTGGTGATCGGCGCCACCAACCGCCCCAACCTGCTGGACCCGGCGTTGCTGCGGCCGGGCCGGTTCGACGAGCTGGTCTACGTGCCGGTCCCCGACCAGTCCGGGCGCGAGCGCATCCTGAAGATCCAGACCAAGGGAATGCCGCTCGGCGCCGACGTCGATCTTGCCGACGTCGCCCGTCGCACCCAGGGCTACACCGGCGCCGATCTGGGCGATGCGGTGCGCCGCGCCGGCCTGATCGCGCTGCGGGAGAACCTGGAGACGCACAGCGTCGGGCAGGCGCAGTTCGACCAGGCGCTGAAGGAGACGCGCGCCTCGGTCACGGCGGACATGGAGCGTGAGTATGAGGCGCTGCGTGCGAGCCTCAAGCAGCAGGGTCCGACGCAGAAACCCCGCATCGGCTTCGCGCTCGGATCGGAGTGACCCGCGCCGCGCCAGCGGTCCGCGCCGCCGCGCCGGTGGCCCGAGCGGCCGGTCCGATGGCCCGCATCGCCGCGGACCATCGGGAGCGGCCGAGCCCGTCAGCCTATTTCAGCGTCTCGAGATAGGCGATCAGGTCGGCGCGCTGCTTGGCGTCCTTGAGCCCGGCATAGGTCATGATCGTGCCGGGCACGACCTCCCGCGGGTTGGTCAGGTACGGGTCCAGCTTCTCCGGCGTCCAGACGATGCCGCTGTTCTTGTTCGCGGGCGAGTAGCGGAAATTCGGCACCGTCCCCGCCGTCCGCCCCACGATCCCGAACAGGCTCGGACCGATCATGTTCTTACCCTGCACGGGCGAGTGGCAGATCGCGCATTGCCGCTTGAACACGGCCTCTCCGGCGGCCGCATCCTGGGCGCGAGCGGCGAAGGGCGTGGAGAGCAGCGCGGCGAGCGCCGTGACGGCGAGGAGGACGCGAGCAGGCATGGAACCGAGCTCCGGAAGGTGACGGGCGGGTCGTAGGCGGTCGGATCGCGGGGCGCAATCCTGGGTTGCGTGCGTCCGAGCCGACGCTCCCATGCGGTTCCCGAATGAAGACGGCGTCAGTCCGGATCGCCGCGGCCGCCGCGCGTGCTCTTCACCCGCGCCCGATGCGCCTTCGCCTCCAGCCGGCGCTGCTTGGAGGCCAGGGTCGGGCGGGTCTTCACCCGCCGCACCGGTGCGACCGCTGCCGCGCGGATCAGCGCCACCAGCATCTCCAGCGCCTCCGCCCGGTTGCGGTCCTGCGTGCGATGGCGCTGGGCGGTGATCAGCACGTCGCCCGCCTGTGTCAGCCGGTGGCCAGCCAGCCGCTCGAGCCGTGCGCGCACCGGCGGCGGTAGGCCGGCCGCATCGAGCGACAGGCGGAGCTGCACGGCGGTGGCCACCTTGTTGACGTTCTGCCCGCCAGGGCCGGAGGCGCGGATGAAGTTTTCCTCGATCGCACGCTCGTCCAGCGCGATCGACGGCGTGATGCGGATCACGGCGCCCTCGTGCCGGCGCGCGCCGGCGTCCGGACGGGCAGCGTGCGGCGGCGCATGGCGGTCAGGCCAGCCCGTAGAACGTGACGGCGGTGCCGCCGAGGATCGCCGCCTGCGAGTCGGCGTCCAGCTCCCGCAGCAGGCTCAGCGTGGCGGCCCGCCAGCTCGCATAGCCGCCGGCGAGCTCCACCACCGGCCAGTCGCTGCCCCACATCAGCCGCCGCGGGCCGAAACAGTCGAGCAGATGGTCCACGTAGCGGCGCAGGTCGTCGATCTTCCAGTGCGGCCCCGCCTCGGTCACCAGGCCGGAGAGCTTGCACATCGCCGGCGTCTCCCGCGCGAGGCGGGCGATATCGTCCGCCCAGGGCGCGAACCCGCCCGTCGCGATCGCCGGCTTGGCGCCGTGATCGACCACCACGCGCAGGTCGGGGTGCCGGCCGCACAGGCCCAGGATCGCCGGCAGGTGCCGCGGCTGGATCAGCGCGTCGAAGCACAGCCTGGCGCTTTCCATCGCGCCGAGGGCCGGGCGCAGGGCAGGCTGCAGGATCCACGCCGTGTCGGCGATGTCCTGCAGCATCGGCCGCAGCCCCTTCAGCAGCGCGTCGGTGGCCATGGCATGGATGCGCGTCGCCGCATCGCGCAGCGCCAGGTCTTCCCACCCCACGACGCCGCGCACCAGCCCGCCGGAGTTGCGGGCGACGTTCAGCAGGTATCCGGTCTCGGCCTCGGTCGGCGCGGCCTGCACCAGCACGGTGGCGTCGATGTCGCCCAGGAGGGGACGCAGGTCCGCGAGCGTGTAGTCGCGGTGCAGCGGCGAGCCGGGCCGGATCCAGCCGTAATCGCCGCGGCCGATGCGCCAGACGTGATGTTGCGCGTCGACGATCATCCCGCGCTCTCCGGCGGGATCACGCCCTTGGTCAGCAGCACGTTGCCGTAGAACCGCCGCTCCCCGGTCTGCAGCACGGCGAACGCGTCCGCCGCCTCGGCGTAAAAGGCATGCCGCTCGAGCGACAGCGGGGACGGGGCGCCATGCCGGTCCAGCACGGCCTGGAAGTCGCGCAGCGTGTCGGGAATGGCCGAGGGGTCGCCCACCACCTCCATCACCGCCACGGGCCCGGGCTCGAACGTGTCGATTGGCAGCACGGACAGCACCGCATCGAGCGCGCGGGGCGCGTCCACGCCCGGCAGCCGGATCAGCCGGCGCGCCAGCCGCGTGGCCGGGAAGTTGGCGTCGACGATGGCGATCCGGTCGCCATGTCCGGCGGAGGCCAGCGCGTGCAGCAGGTCCGCGCTCAGCAGCGGGTCGATCCCTTTGAGCATCGGCCAAAGCTAAAGCAGTTCCGGCAATGGTGAAACGCCCGCCGGATGACACGGGCGGCGGGAGCCCGGCATAGTCGCGATCCACTCTCAGGAACGACGAGATGAGCGAAGCGATCCGCGGCGCATGGGCAGCCGCGACCACCCCGCTGGACGGCGCGGGCGGGATCGATACCACGGCCCTGGCGCGGCATGCGCGCTGGCTGCTGGACGAGGGCTGCGACGGGCTGGTGCTGTTCGGCACGTCCGGGGAAGGGCCGTCCTTCACCCTCGCCGAACGGCTTGCGGCCACCGAGGCGGTGCTGCGCGCGGGCATTCCCGCGGCCGCGCTCTCGGTCGGCACGGGCTGTCCGGCGATCGCCGATACGGTTGCGCTGACCAAGGGCGTCCTCAGCCTCGGCATCGCGCGCGCGATGATCCTGCCGCCCTTCTACTTCGCCGGCGTCTCCCCCGAGGGGATCGAGGACGCCTATGCCGCCGTGTTCGACGGCATCGGCGACGGGCGGCTCAGCGCCTGCCTGTATCACATCCCGCAGGTCTGCGGCGTCGGCGTGCCCGCCGTGGTACTGGGCAATTTGCGCCGCCGCTACGGGGCGCTGGTCTCGGGCGTGAAGGACAGCAGCGGCGATTTCGAGACGTTCCTGGGCTTTCGCCGCGCCGCCCCCGAGGTGGGTGCGCTGGTGGGGGCCGAGGTGCTGATCCCGCGTGCCCTGGCCGAGGGCGGGGCCGGGACGATCTGCGGCATGGCGAATGTGGTGCCGCGCCTGGTGCGGCGGCTGTTCTCCGATGCGGCGGCGGTGGCCGACATGGAGGCGGCCTGCGCGCACGTGGCGGGAATACCGGCGCTGAAGGCGGTGCAGGCGGCGCTGACCGGCAATCCGGCCTGGCGCGCGGTGCGCCCGCCGCTACGGTTCGGCGACGCCGCAGCGGCGGAGCAGGGGGCGCAGGTGCTGCGGCGGCTGGAAGCCGGGGCGACCGCGAAGGCGGCCTGACGCTGGGCGGGCTCCTCCTGGCGTGGGAGGAGCCGCATCCGCGCGCAGGCCTCGTCCCTGTCGATCACCCGGCCTGCCGGCATCCGCGGGCCGGTCGTCCGTCCGGCCGCCGCCTCACCTCCGTGCGGCCGGGACCGCCGCCCCTTCTCCCGCACGCCCCGTCCGTGGAACAGTGGACGCATGGACCCCACCCTGATCCGCGCCGCCGACCTCTCCGAGACACCCTGGCGCAACGGCGCCGGCCGCAAGGCCGATATCGCGACCGGCCCCGGCTGGCTGCTGGGCTTCGCCTGGCTCGACCGCGACGCCCCGTTCTCCGACTACGCGGGACATGACCGCACCATCACCCTGCTGCACGGCGCCGGGTTCCGGCTCGCGCTCCCGGCCGGGGCGGAACTGACGGTCGACAAGCCGTTCGACCCCGTCGCCTTCGAAGGGGCCGGCCCGATCGCCTGCACGCTGCCCGCCGGCCCGTGCGAGGTGATGAACGTCATCACCGCCTACCCGGCCCTGTCCCACACGGTGCAGGTGATGGACGCCGCCGACCTCGCACACGTCACCCCAGGCCCGCGCGTCTTCCTCGTCGTTCTCACCGGCACACTCGGGGCCGCGCAACCGCGCGACACGATCGTCTTCAGCGCACCGGCCCGCCTCGACCCCGCCGCTGGCACGCGCGTCGCGGTCGTGCGCATCGAGCCGGGCGACGCGGGGGAGGAGGACGAGGGATGACCCCGCGCTTCGCCGACATCGCGCCCGCCACGCCCGATCGGGACGGACTCGCCGCCCGCTACGCGGCGCTGCACGCCGCGCTCGACCGCGGCGATCGCCTCGCGGCACTGGATGGCTGGGACACGCTGCGGCGCGACTACGACACCTGGAGCGCGCTCGTGCACCTGCGCTTCGCCCAGGACACGACCGACCCGGCCGCCAAGCAGGCGCGCGACTACGCGGACGCGCTCGCCCCGGAGGCGACGGAGTTCGAGGTCGCGATGAAGCGCCGCCTGCTCGCCGATCGCGCGGCGGTGGCGGAGATCGTCGGCGCGCATGCGGTGCGGCTGTGGGAGACCGACGTCACCACCTTCGATCCGGCGATCAAGCCCGACCTCGAGGAGGAGTCGAAGCTCGCCGCCCGCTACACGGAATTGCTGGCCGGCGCGAAAATCCCGTTCCGGGGCGAGACGCTGAACCTCTCGGGTCTCGGCCCCCACGCCGAATCCCCGGACCGCGCGACGCGGCAGGAGGCCGAGCAGGCGCGGTGGGGATTCTTTGCCGAGAACGCGGCGGAACTCGACCAGCTCTACGACGCGCTGGTGCGCGTGCGCCACCGCATGGCCCGCACGCTCGGCCTGCCCGACTACACGCCGCTCGGCTATCGCCGCCTGCGCCGGGTCGATTACGGCCCCGTCGACGTCGCGCGCTACCGCGCCCAGGTGCAGGCCCATGTGGTGCCGCTGGTCGCGCGAGAGCTGGAGGCGCGGCGCGCCACCCATGGCTGGGACAGGCTGCGCTTCTGGGACGAGGCGCTGATCGATCCGGCCGGCAACCCGGCGCCGATCGGCGGGCATGACGAGCTCGTGGCCGCGGCCCAGACCATGTTCGACCGGCTTCACCCGGCCCTCGGCCGCTTCTATGCGGTGATGCGCGACGGCGGGTTTCTCGACCTGAAGAACCGCGCGGGCAAGGCGGGCGGCGGGTTCTGCACGTCCTTTCCCAGCGCGGGCGTGCCGTTCATCTTCGCCAACTTCAACGGCACCCAGGCCGATGTCGGCGTATTCACCCACGAGATGGGCCACGCCTTCCAGAACTGGGAGAGCCGGCACCAGCCCAACGTCGACTATCTCTGGCCGACGATGGAGTCGGCCGAGATCCACTCGATGAGCCTGGAGTTCCTGACCTATCCCGAGATCGGCCTGCTGGTGGGTGAGGCGGCGGCGGACCGGTTCCGCCGCATGCACCTGATCGGCGACCTGGCGTTTCTGCCCTACGGCGTGTGCGTGGATCACTTCCAGCACGCCGTCTACGCCGCGCCCGACGCGACTCCGGCCGACCGGCACCGGATGTGGCAGGAGCTCGAGCGGCGCTACATGCCGTGGACCGATTACGGCGACCTCGCGTATCCGGCGATGGGCGGCCGCTGGCAGGCCAAGCCGCACATCTACGGCTCGCCCTTCTACTACATCGACTACACGCTGGCCCTGTGCTGCGCGATGCAGTTCTGGGTGCGCGCGCGTCGCGACCCGGCCGAGGCGATGGGCGCCTATGTCGCGCTGTGCGCCCGCGGCGGGTCGGCCCCGTTCCAGGATCTGGTGCGCGGCGCCGGCCTCGTGTCGCCCTTCGCGGACGGCGCGCTCGCCGGCGTGGTGGCCGAAGCGGCGGCGATGCTGCGGATCTGACGCGGCCTCCGCACCGGGGCGGTCACCGTGTCCGCCGAACTCAGGCGGCCCGGCGCCCCCGCGCGACCACCGCCGCCAGCGGCAGCGTCAGCCCTTCCGGTCCGCGATACGCCGCCGCGGCCGCGTCGATCGCGGCTGCGATGGCGGGCAACTTCGCCGGGTCCTGGGCGCCGATCAGCGCCGCCATCCGCGCCGTTCCGGCCCCGAGAGCCTGGAGGAGGGCGGCGCCGTCGCGGTGGTGCCAGACGGAGCGGAGTTTCTCCGCGGCGATCTCGCCGAACCCGGCCACGTCCAGCGCGGCCACGCATGCCTCGGCCGAGGCGAACCCGCCCCCGGGTGGCGGCGCATCCGACGCCGTGGGATCGCCGCAGGTGGCGACCGCGTGGAACACCAGGTTCCAGGCGACGTTCTCCGCCGGCGCCGCCCAGATCGTGAACGCCATCCGCCCGCCGGGGCGCAGCACGCGCCAGGCTTCCCGCAAGGCCTTGTGCGGGTACGGCACGTGGTGGATGCCGAAATTGGACACCACCGCGTCGAAACTGCCGTCCGCGTAGGGCAGCGCCTCCGCGTCGCCCTGGTCGAAGCGCAGGGCCGGATGCGCGGCGCGGGCCTCCGCCAGCATGCCGGCGGAGAAATCGAGGCCGGTCGCCACCCCCCCCGCCTCCGCCAGGGCCGCCGTCACCACGCCCGTGCCGCAGCACACGTCCAGCACGCGATCGCCGCGCCCGAGTCCCTCCAGCAGCGCGGGCACGAATTGTCGCGTCGCCGCCGCGAACGAGCCGCCATAGGTCGCGGCGGCGCGGTCCCAGCCGGTCCGCTCGAACGTCCGGACGGCTTCCGCGTCGAAGCTCATGCGGGCAGCAGCGGCGGCCGGCGGGCGTGCCAGTCGGTGTCGCGCTGGTACGCGTCGGCGATGCGCATCACCCGCGCCTCCCCGAATGGGCGGCCGGAGACCTGCAGGCCGATCGGGCAGCCGTTCCCGTCGAACCCGCAGGGCACGCTGATGGTCGGAAGGCCCAGGTAGTTGAACGGCCGCGTATTCGCCGAGACGGCCATGAACCGGTGTTCGGTGCCGGGCGGGCCGTGGTCGATATCCGTGTCGGCCAAGGTCGGCAGGGCGGTGCGGATCGTGGGCGTGACCAGCGCGTCGACCTTTCCGAACACCTCGGCGGCGAAGGCCTTCAGGATCGGGCCGCGGCGGCTCAGCGCCTCCAGGTAATAGGGCGCGGGAATGGCGTAGCCCGGATACATGCGCCCGCTGATGTGCCCGCCATAGGCCTGCGGGTCCCGGCGCATCCATTCGGCGTGGATGGTGGCGGCCTCGACGCGGGAGATCACGCTGACATAGGTGCCGATCGCCTCCATCAGCGGCAGGTCCAGCCGCACGATCGTCGCGCCGCGGGCGGCCAGCACCGACACCGCCTGCTCGACGGCCTGGTTCACCGCGGTCGCGTCCGGATCGAAGAAGGCGTTGGTCGGTACGCCGATGCGCTGCCCGCGCAGGTCGCCGTCCAGCGCCGCCTCGTAGTCCGGCACCGGCTCCCGTGCGCTGGTCGGGTCACGCGCGTCGTGCCCGGCGATCACCCGCATCACGCGGGCGCAGTCGCGCGCGGTGCGGGTCAGCGGGCCCACGTTGTCGCAACTGAAGGATAGCGGCATGACGCCGAAGCGGGAGACGCGGGTCTGGGTCGGCTTGATCCCGGTGACGCCGCAGGCCGAAGCGGGCAGCCGGATGGAGCCGCCGGTGTCGGAGCCGAGGGCCGCGTAGGTGAAGCGGGTCGCGACGGCGACGCCGGAGCCGGAGGAGGAGCCGCCCGTGATGTAGGGCAGGTTCCACGGATTGTGGCAGTCGCCGAAACTCTTGTTGTGCCCGGTCGGGTTCTGCGCGAACTCGGCCATGTTGAGCCCGCCGAACGTGTAGGCGCCGGCCTCCGCCATGCGGGCCAGCACCGTCGCGGTCACCGTGGGGCGCCAGTCGCGGCGCAGGGCGGAGCCGCAGGTGCTGAGCTGCCCCTCCTGGTAGTACATGTCCTTGTGGATCATCGGGATGCCGTGCAGCGGGCCGACGGGCTTCTTCTCGCGCACGGCCTGATCCGCGGCGCGGGCGGCGCGGTCCGCGGCCTCCCGGTCCAGCCAGATCGTGGCGTTCACCTGCGGATTGACCGCCTCCAGGTTCGCCCAGCAGGCATCGAGCAGCGCCTGGGACGTGGCCTCGCCCCGTCTGACGGCCTCCGCCGCCTCGACCAGGGACAGGTCGGCAAGCCCGCTCATGCGCCCGCTCCCTTCGTCCCGGTCGCCGCGTCGCCGGTGTCCTTCGTGGCCTGCAGCGCGGCCTCGAAGCTGGACGGCTCGTCCTCGAACACCAGCGTGTCGCGCAGTGCCATGAACGCGGCGATGGTGCTGGCGAGGTCGGCGGCCATGCGGCGCGCCGCGTCGTTGGGCGGCTCGATCCCGAACCATCGCGCAATGTTGGCTTCGGTTTCCGCCTGGAACGGGTCCATCGCATGCCTCCGCGGAGCGTTACGCTTCGAGTGTGCCACCATACGGGGGGAGAGCAATGCCGAAGGACACGCCACCGGCTGGGTCGGTGTTCGAAACCGACGTGCCGGCGCGGCTGGATCGCCTGCCATGGGCCGGATTCCATTGGCTGGTGATCGTGGCCCTGGGCATCGCCTGGATCCTCGACGGGCTCGAGGTCACGATCGTCGGATCGCTGTCGGGTGCGCTGACCGAGAGCCCGGTGCTGCACCTGACGGCCACGCAGGTGGGCACCGCGGCGTCCGCCTACCTGCTGGGGGCGGTGGCAGGTTCGCTGTTCTTCGGCTGGCTGACCGACCGGCTGGGGCGGAAGAAGCTCTTCACCCTGACCGTGCTCGTCTACCTGGTGGCGACGATCGCCTGCGGCTTCTCCTGGGATTTCTGGTCCTTCGCGGTGTTCCGCTTCTTCACCGGGGCGGGGATCGGCGGCGAATACGCGGCGGTGAACGCCACCATCCAGGAGCTGATCCCGGCGCGGCGGCGCGGCTTCACCGATCTCGTGGTGAACGGCAGCTTCTGGCTCGGCGCCGCGGTTGGCGCGCTGGGCGCGCTGGTCGTGCTCGATCCCGCGCTGGTGCCGCCCGAGATCGGCTGGCGCGCGGCCTTCATCATCGGCGGCGTGCTGGGCTTCGGCGTGCTGCTGCTGCGCCGCTTCCTGCCCGAGAGCCCGCGCTGGCTGATGACCCACGGCTATCCCGAGGAAGCCGAGGCGGTGGTGCGCCAGATCGAGGAACGGGTGGAGCGCGAGACTGGCAAGCCGCTGCCGCCCGTGCCCTACGGCAAGCTGCGGCTGCGCAGCGACGTGCATTCCTGGTTCGGCGCCGGGGCGCGGGCTCTGGTCACGCAATACCGGCAGCGCACGATCCTGGGCGTCGCGCTGATGGCGGCGCAGGCCTTCTGCTACAACGCCGTGTTCTTCACCTACGCGCTGGTGCTGACCAAGTTCTACGGCATCGATGCGGCGAGCGTCGGTCTGTTCATGCTGCCCTTCGCGATCGGCAACTTCCTCGGCCCCCTCGTTCTCGGCAAGCTGTTCGACACGGTCGGGCGGCGGCGCATGATCGTGCTGACCTACGTGCTGTCCGGCGTGCTGATGGGCATCACCGGCTGGATGTTTGCCGCCGGCTGGCTGAGCGCGGTGCATCAGACCATGGCCTGGACGGGGATCTTCTTCGTCGCCTCGGCCGCCGCGAGTTCCGCCTATTTGACGGTGGGCGAGAGCTTCCCGCTGGAGGTGCGCGCCATCGCGATCGCGCTGTTCTACGCGTTCGGCACGGCGGTGGGCGGCGTCGCCGGGCCGGCGCTGTTCGGCGCGCTGATCGACACCGGGGAGCGGATGTCGATCTTCTGGGGCTACCTGCTGGGCGGCGGTCTGATGGTGGCCGGCGGGATCGTCGCGGCGTTCATGGCGGTGGATGCGGAGCGCCGCTCGCTCGAGGATGTGGCGCCCCCGTTGTCCTCGGTCTGAGGCGGCGGGCGGACGCCCTGGCAGCGGCGGCCCACGGGCCTGCCGTTGCTTCCCGCCCGGCCGCGTCTTACGCTTCCCCCAGGTGCGCAACCCGCCCGATTGGCGCGGGAACGACAACCAGAGAGGGAGCGGCCAGATGAAGGTGGGCGAAGCGATCGCGGAAATCATGAAGCGCGAGGGGATCGAGATCCTCTGCGGCTATCCCGTCAACCACCTGATCGAGTTTGCGGCCGCGGCCGATATCCGCCCCGTGATGGTGCGGCAGGAGCGCATCGGCCTGCACATGGCCGACGCCATCTCCCGCGTGACGTCCGGCCGCAAGATCGGCGCCTTCTGCATGCAGCACGGACCCGGCGCCGAGAACGCCTATGGCGGCGTCGCGCAGGCTTACTCGGAATCCGTGCCGTTGCTGGTGATCCCGCAGGGCTATCCGCGCCGCATCGCGCATATCGACCCGAACTACAACTCCTCCCGCGAGATGCGCGGCATCGCCAAGCGCGCGGAGCCGGTGAACATTCCGTCCGAGGTCAGCAACGTCATGCGCCGCGCCATGAGCGCGATCCGCAACGGCCGCAGCGGCCCGGCGATCGTCGAGATCCCGACCGATATCTGGAACGAGGAGATCGGCGACCTCGACTACACGCCGGTCGGCATCCACAAGTTCGGCCCCGATCCCGTCGACGTGCGCAAGGCCGCGGCCGAGATCCTCGCGGCGAAGCGCCCGGTGATCTATGCCGGCACCGGCGTGCAATGGGCCGAGGCCTGGCCGCAGCTTCGCGCCTTCGCCGAACTGCTGGGCGCCCCGGTCACCACGAGCCTGGGCGGCAAGAGCAGCTTCCCGGAAAACCATCCGCTGTCGCTGGGCTCCGGCGGCAACGCGGTGCCGAAGCCGGTGCATCACTTCGTGCAGAACGCCGACCTGATCATCGGCATCGGCTGCTCCTTCACGGAAACCAATTTCGGCATCAAGTTCCCCAAGGGGAAGAAGATCGTCCACGCGACGCTCGACCCGAACCACATCAACAAGGACGTCATCAGCACCGTCGGCCTGGTGGGCGATGCCAAGCTCACGCTCGACGCGCTGATCGGCGAGCTGAAGCAGACCATCAAGTCGAACCGCGACACCACCGAGGTGGTGCGCGAGATCACCGCCGTGCGCGAGGAGTGGATGGCGCAATGGCGCCCGCTGCTCAACCACAACGAGGCGCCGCTGTCGCCCTATCGCGTGATCTGGGAGCTGATGAACACGGTCGACGTGAAGAACACCATCATCACGCACGACGCCGGCAGCCCGCGCGACCAGATCTCGCCCTTCTGGGTGTCGACGGAACCGATGTCCTACATCGGCTGGGGCAAGACCACGCAGCTGGGCATGGGTCTCGGCCTCGCGATGGGGGCGAAGCTCGCCAAGCCCGACAAGCTGTGCATCAACCTGTGGGGTGACGCGGCGATCGGCTTCACCGGCATGGACTTCGAGACCGCGGTGCGCGAGCGGATCCCCATCCTGTCGATCCTGCTCAACAACTTCTCGATGGCGATCGAGCTGAAGGTGATGCCGGTCTCGACCGAGAAGTACCGCTCCACCGACATCTCCGGCAACTACGCCGACATGGCGAAGGCGTTCGGTGGCTATGGGGAGCGTGTGACGCAGCCCGACCAGATCAAGGCGGCGATCCAGCGCGGCATCGAGCAGACCCAGGCCGGCAAGCCCGCGCTGCTCGAGTTCATCACGTCGAAGGAGACGCGCGTCTCCAAGTTCTGAGAGCGACCAGGCGGCGCGGTCCCCTCCCTGATGGGCCGCGCCGGCCGGTGCCCGCCGGCCGGAGGCCCCGGACGCGCGCGGCGGCGGGGCGGGATCGGTGCTTGGCAGCACTGGATCAGGCGAGGGCCGCTGAGCTAGCATGCGGACCGCGGGGCACCCCCGCCACGATACGCCAGGGTCAGCCTGGGCACAGATCAACGAGGGAGCGTCCAGCCGCATGGCAACCGTGTCCATCCGCAACGTCCGCAAGCGCTTCGGCTCGACCGAGGTGCTGCACGGCGTCAGCGTCGAGATCGAGGACGGCGAGTTCGTCATCCTGGTGGGCCCGTCCGGCTGCGGGAAATCGACGCTGCTGCGGATGATCGCCGGGCTCGAGAACATCAGCGGCGGCGAGATCGCGATCGGCGACCGCGTCGTCAACAATGTCGCTCCGAAGGAACGCGACATTGCGATGGTGTTCCAGAACTACGCGCTCTATCCGCACATGACGGTGAAGGACAACATGGCCTTCGCCCTCTCGCTCGCGAAGGCGCCGAAGAAGATCATCGAGGAAAAGGTCAGCCGCGCGGCCCAGATCCTGGGGCTGACGCAGTATCTCAACCGGTATCCGCGGCAACTATCGGGCGGCCAGCGCCAGCGCGTCGCCATGGGCCGCGCGATCGTGCGCGATCCGCAGGTGTTCCTGTTCGACGAGCCGCTGTCCAACCTCGATGCCAAGCTGCGCGTGCAGATGCGCGCCGAGATCAAGGAACTGCATCAGCGCCTGACCACGACCACCATCTACGTCACGCACGACCAGATCGAGGCGATGACCATGGCCGACAAGATCGTCGTGATGAACGGCGGGCATGTCGAGCAGGTCGGCGCGCCGCTCGATCTCTACGACCGCCCGGCCAATTTGTTCGTCGCGGGATTCATCGGCTCGCCGGCAATGAATTTCGTGAAGGGGCGGTTGAGCGACGGCCGCTTCCAGGCGGAGGAGGGCACGGCCCTGCCGCTGCCGTCGAACGGCAGGCCGTCGGACGGCAAGCCGATGATCTACGGCATCCGGCCCGAGCATTTCGTGCTCAACCCGGAGGGGCTGCCGGCGAAGGTGCACGTGATCGAGCCGACCGGATCGGAGACGCAGGTGATGGCGGAGTTCGCCGGCACCCCGATCATCGCGGCGTTCCGCGAACGCGTCGCCGCCAAGCCCGGCGAGACGATCCGCATCGCGCCCGACCCGGCGCTGGTGCACCTGTTCGACGCCGGCACGGGCGCGCGCATCAGCGCCTAGAGGACGCGGAGGCGCCTCGGTCCGGGACTCGCCGCGGCGGGTGACGCGCGGCGGCCGGAAGCGCCCGGTCGTTCGCGCGTGCGTCCCTGGCACCGCCCGTGCGATCTGCAAGAGCCGCGATTCAACACAGAGGAAGAAGGCGAGGCACACGGAGGGCACGGAGGGAGCCGGACCTCGCACCGGCAATCCCTTCCTCGCGCACGCTCATCTCCGGGATGAGACGTCAGCGGCACGCATCGATCACCAGCATCTGCCGTCGCGGAGCGACCGCCAGCCAGTCCTCCGAGGACGCAGCGCTTGGCGGAACGCGACCCAGCCCGTTGCCGCGATGACGCTGTCCGAATTTCCCCCGGACGGCCATGCCCGCACGGTGCCTCCGTGCCCTCCGTGTGCCTCGCCTTCTTCCTCCGTGTTAAATCGCGGCGCTTGCGGTCTGCACGAACCGCGCGTCCCGTCCGCACCGACCGCGCATCCCACCCGCACGGCACCCGGTCAAAGCCGCTCCACCTCGACCCAGCGGACCGCCGCCTCCGCTCCTCCCGTCCGGAGGCCGACCGCCGCGACGAAGCCGCGCGCCAGCCTCTGCGCGAACCACCAGTCCTCCGGCCGTTCGGGCAGCGCCGGCGTGAAGTGGACGCGCGGCAGCAGGGGCTCGAACCAGAAGCTTGCGAGATCGCAGGCCAAGCCGTCGCCGGTCGCCTTGATGAACGCCTCCTTCAACGTCCAGAGCCGGAGAAAGCCCTCGGCTTGCGAGGCCGTGGGGAGGGCATGCAGCCATCCCACCTCCTCGGGCCGGAAGTAGCGGTCCGCCACGTCGAGCGTGACGCGACGATCCAGCGCCTCCACGTCGAAGCCGAGCGCGCGGCCGGGGATGGGGGTCAGGGCCAGACCCACCAGACCTTCGGTGTGCGAGAGGTTGAAGCTGAGCGGCGCCGGCACCTCGCCGATCCACGCCGTGGGCTTGCCGTGCGGCCCCGGTTCGAACCGCAGCACCTCGGGCGGCACGCCGCAGGCAGCGGCCAGGCGGATCCGCAGCAGCGCGTGCGCGGCGATGAAGGTCCGGCGGTGCCGATCGAACACGAAGCGATCGGCCCGTGCCTGCTCGGCCTCATCCAGCAGCGGCCGCCAGCCGGCGATCGTCGCGTCGGACAGGCCGCCGGTCGGCAGCAGCCATGCCGTGACCTCCCCCGCCGTCGTCATTCCAGCCGTGCGATCGATTGCCGCACGTTGGTCACGCCGCGCAGGAGGTAGATCGCGCCGAGGACGGTGAGCACCCACCACACCGGATGCAGGTCCGGCACCGCGCGCAGAAGGAACTCGATCATCGGGTGCGAGAGGTAGAAATGCTCGCGGTCATCGGCGGACAGCGGACGCAGCCCTTCGTCCGTGACCCCGCCGAGGATCAGCAGCAGGATCGTCAGCCACAAGCCGCGCTGCACGAAGGTCAGCACCGTGATGCGCACGTTGGTGAGCCGGTCGAGCATCCCGTGCAGCCGCAGTGCCTGCTCCCGCAGCCCGCGGCCCAGCAGCACCTCGGCATCCCCCGCCAGGGCCGAGACGTGCAGCATCGCGTTCTGGAACGCCTGCCTGCGCCCTTCCAGGGTCCGCCCGCGGCGCTGCCGGTCGCGGAAATAGGCACGGCACATGGACATGAAGTTCGCATCGGGCGTCAGCGTCTGCAGCGACGCGTCGAGCGTGCTGAGGCTGCGGCCGACCCGCATGATGCTCCAGGACAGCGGCACCTGGTGCTGCGCCATCACCCGGGCCACCGCGTTCGACATGGCGGACATCGAGCGATCGGCGTAGCTGCCGGCCGAGAACTCGGCGGTCAGGGCCCATTCCTGCAGCGCCCGCGTCATGTCGGCGCGCAGCAATCGGTTGTTCGCCCGCGCGATGTTGGGCGACATCATCAGCATCAGGTCGGTGGCGCGGCCGTAGTCCCGGGTCGCGAGCGCCTGCAGGCTGTAGCGGTACAGCGTCCATGTCTGCTGCGGCAGCCGCCCGACGCTGCCGAAGTCGATCAGCGCGATGCGGTTCTCGGTCAGCAGCATGATGTTGCCGGGATGCAGGTCGCCGTGGAACTCGTTGTCCTCCAGGATCTGCCGGAGCGTCGTGATGCTCAGGCGCCGCGCCAGCGCGTGCTCGTCGATCCCGTTGATCGCCGCCCAGCGCGCCGCCACTTCCGGATCGTTGCGCCGCACCCGCAGGTAGTGCGACATCAGCACGCCTTCGATCTCCTCCATCACCAGGACACGGCCGGTGGAGAGATCCCGCAGGACCCGCGGCACATGCACGCCATGCCGCCGGAGCGTGCGGCGCATCTGGCGCAGGTTGGCGGCCTCGTACTGGTAGTCCGTTTCCTCCCGCAGGATGGCGGCGATCTCCACCAGTCCCTCGTTCAGCCGGTAGCGGCGGAACAGCCCGAACAATCCGAAGAACCGGACCATGCGGCGGAACAGGCGCAGGTCGCGACGGAACGTGCTCGCCACGTCCGGGCGCATCACCTTCACCACCACGGCGCGGTTGTTGCGCAGCAGCGTCGCGCGATGCACCTGCGCGATGGAGGCGGCGGCGAAGGGTTGCTCGTCGAAATGCGCGAACACGCGGGAGAGGGACCCGAGATCCGCCTCCAGCACCTGTCGGGCGATCGCCGTCGGGAAGCCGCGCGCCTGGTATTGCAGCGTGCCGAGTTCCCGCACCATGGCGGGGGACATGACGTCGCTGCGCAGCGACAGCAATTGCCCCACCTTGATCCACATGCCGCCCAGCCGCTCGAAGAGCTGGCGGGTGAGGACGGCGTGACGCTCCTCCGACAAGCGGCGGGTCAGCTTCAGCAGCGTCACCTGGCCGAAGAAGCTCAGGAGCTGCCACAGGCTCCAGGTCGCACGGCTGTGCCGCCGTGGCGGGAGCGGTTCGATGACCAGCGGCTTGCGCGGGACGTTCGGCTCGAGCGGGGAGGGGAGCGCGTCGGCGAGTTCCGGCGGCGGGCGCCGCCTGGGATCGCGGGTGCGGACCGGCAGGATCGCGATGTGGCCGGAGGCGACGCGGCGGCGTGGGCGCGGCACGTCGACCCGCAACCCTGCGGCCATGGTCACGAAGGCGATGGGGGCCTCCCGAACGGCGAACGACGCACCCGTCGTGGCATCACCCGGCCGGCGCCGTCAAATCGGATGCCGCGCGGGCCGGCGGGAACGCAGGAGAAGACGCCGCGGACGGGCCGCGGCGCCGGAACGCGGAGATGTCGGAGCGGGACGGCTCAGTCGTCGTCCTCGTCGTCATCATCGTCGTCATCGTCCTCGTCGTCGCTGAACAGGGACAGGCTCGGTTCCTGCCGCACCACGACCACCACGGTCTGTGCGTTTTCCTCGAGCACGCCGTTCTCCTGCAGCGCGGCGATCGCGTCCTCGACCTTCTCCATCAGCCGTCCTTCGCCCCGGCGAAGCCGGCGCACGCGACGGCGGGAGTGTTCGCCGAGATCGATGACGCAGACGACGCCCTTCTCGACCTCGTCGGCGGCTTTCGGGGCTGGAGCCTCGGTCGTCGCACTCATGCTGCGGGTTCCTTTTCGGTTCGACCGGCGCCGTTCGCTCTGCCGGTGCTCTTCGATCTGCGGATGCTCTTCGATCTGCTGATGCTCGTCGATCTGCCGTCGCGTCGGCGTCTCCGCTGCGCCCCGTCGTGGATGCGCGCGCCGTTCAGCGCTTGCGCACCGACTTGACGATGTTGCTGCCCAGGTCCTTCGCCCAGCCGTTGCGCCGCTTGCGGCGGGAGCGTTCGTGCAGGGCGAGATAGCGGCCGATCGCCTTGTACTCGAACTTCAGCGCGCGCCGCAGACGCTTCTCGATCCCGCGCAGCGGCTTCGAATCCCTCTTGATCGAGCCGAGGGCCATGCGCAGCTCGCCGCGCTCGACCAGCCCGTTCGGCCGGATGACGGAGAACTTCAGCGGCTCCGAGGCCCCGTACTCGCGGCGCTCGCGCACCACGACGTGGCCGGTCCGCACCGGACCCAGCACCGTCACGCGCTTCACGCCGGACATCATTCTGACCCGCATTCCAGCACACCTCCCGTGTTGCGCGCGCCACCCGTGCGCTGCTGCACGCTGCTGGTGCCCGCCCCTGTTGCACGCCACCTTCCGGACGCCACCCGACCGGATGCCACACGCTCGACGATCCTACGCCCGCGGCCGGCGACATCGACCCGCCCGCCCCGAGCGTACGCCTGCCCGAGTGTACGCCACCCGAGCAAACCCGGCGGCCTGCGGCTGCCGTGGCCGCCGCAGGCTTCCAGACCGGCAGCATACGGTTGGGACTGTGCGCCTGGGAAGTCCAAAATCATCCGCCAGCGTGACGGTTCGGACAAAATCGCCGCCAGCGTACCACCATCGCCAAATGGTTGAGCCGCCGAACAAAGTTCCATTGACATCCCGCGACCCCTCGGGCCGAAATGTGACGTCACGAATGCGCGGGGGAACAGGTCGGTGCGGGCTTCCTGGCTTGCTTGTCCACAGCCGCGGCCCGACGCCGCCTTGCGCCTGTTCTGCTTTCCGCATGCCGGGGGTGGTGCCGCTTCCTTCCATCCCTTCGCCGCCCTGCTGCCGCCCTCCATCGAGATGGTGGCCGTGCAATTGCCGGGGCGTGAAACGCGGCTGGGGGAGGCTCCGTTCCGCGCCATGCCGCCGCTGATCGCCGCGCTCCAGCAGGGCCTCGCGCCCGCATGCGACAAGCCCTTCGCCTTCTTCGGCCACAGCATGGGCGCGCTCGTCGCCTTCGAACTCGCCCGCGCCCTGCGCCGCGACGGGTTGCCGCTGCCCGGCACGATCGTCGTCTCCGGCCGCCGCTCGCCCACCGTGCCGAACACGGAGGCGCCGCTGCACGTGCTGCCCGATGCCGCCTTCGTCGAGGCGCTGGTCCGCCGTTACGACGCGATCCCGCGGGTGATCCGCGAGGAGCCGGAGCTGATGGCGCTGTTCATCCCGGTGATGAAGGCCGACTTCGCGACGTTCGAGACCCATCGTCACCAAGTCGAGCCGCCGCTGCCCTGCGGCGTCTCCCTCTATGGCGGGCGCAGCGACCCGCAGACCCCGCAGATGGCCGACTGGGCGACGCTGTTCGCGGGTCCCGCGCGCACGCGGCTGTTCGAGGGCGGCCATTTCTACCTCGCGGACCAGCGTCGCGCCGTCGCGGCCGCCCTGGCGGAGGACGTGCTCGCCCCGGCGCCCGCCCTGGGCTGACCCCATGGCTGGTGGTGCCGTCGAACCGAAGGACGAGACGCTGACCTGGCTGCGCGCGCTGGTCGCCGACCGGCTGGGCGTCGCCGCGGACCTGCTCGAACCGACCGAACGCCTGCACCGCTACGGGCTCACCTCGCTCACCGCCGCGACGGTGGTCGCCGCACTCTCCCAACGGATCGGGCGTCCGCTGCCGCCCACCCTGCTGTGGGACCATCCGACCCTGGCGCAACTCGCCGCCGCGCTGGACGGGCGCGACGATGCGGACGGCCGCGCGCCGATCGTGCCGCTCGCCCCGGACGAGCCGATCGCCATCGTCGGACTCGCCTGCCGCTTCCCCGGCGCCGACGGGCCCGACGCGTTCTGGCGCCTGCTGTGCGACGGCGTCGATGCGATCGGCGAGGTGCCCGCGGACCGCTGGCCAGCCGATGCGCTGTACGATCCCGATCCCGCCGCGCCGGGCCGCATGGCGACGCGCTGGGGCGGGTTCCTCGACGCGGTGGACCAGTTCGACGCCGGCTTCTTCGGCCTCTCCCCGCGGGAAGCCGCACAGGCCGATCCGCAGCAGCGCCTCGCCCTCGAACTCGCGTGGGAGGCGCTGGAGGATGCCGGCATCCGCGCCCGCGCGCTGACCGGCAGCCGCACCGGCGTGTTCATGGGCGCGATGTGGAGCGACTATGCGCGACTGCTGACCGACCGCGTCGGCATCGCGCAGCACACCGCGACCGGCCAGGACATCAGCATCGTCAGCGCGCGCATCGCCTATTTCTTCGGCCTCGAAGGGCCGGCGCTGACCATCGACACCGCATGCTCCTCCGCGCTCGTGGCGGTGCACCAGGCCTGCCGCAGCCTGCGCGCGGGCGAGTCCACCGTGGCTCTCGCCGGCGGCGTGCACCTCGTGCTCGCGCCGGAGAGCAGCATCGCCATGACGAAGTTCGGCGCGATGGCGCCGGACGGGCGCTGCAAGCCGTTCGATTCGCGCGCCAACGGCTACGTGCGCGGGGAGGGCGGCGGAATCGTCGTGCTGAAGCCGCTGTCGCGCGCGCGGGCCGATGGCGACCGCGTCTACGCCGTGGTGCGCGGCAGCGCCGTCAACAACGATGGACCGTCCAACGGGCTGACCGCGCCCAACCCCGCGGCGCAGCGGGCGATGCTGCGCGATGCGCTGGCCGACGCGACGCTCGACCCGAACGCGGTCGACTACGTCGAGGCGCACGGCACCGGCACCGCCCTCGGCGACCCGATCGAGGCGCAGGCGCTGGCCGCCGAACTCTGCCGCGGCCGCAGCGCCGAACGGCGGCTGCGCATCGGATCGGTCAAGAGCAACATCGGCCATCTGGAAGCCGCGGCCGGCGCGGCTGGCCTGATCAAGCTCGCGCTCGCGCTGACCCATCGCTGGATCCCGGCCAGCCTGCACTTCCAGGCGCCCAATCCCGCGATCGACTTCGCCGGGTCGGCGATGGCGGTGCAGGCCGCGGGCGGCGCGTGGCCGGGTGGGGCCGAACGGCCGGTGGGCGGCGTGAGTTCGTTCGGCTTCGGCGGCACCAACGCGCATGTCCTGCTGCAGGCCGCGCCCGCCACCCTTTCCGGCCACCGCCTGACCGGCCGGCCCGTCTTCGTCTTCGCCGGCAATGGCGGCAACTGGGCCGGCATGGCGCGCGCCCTGCTGGCCGAACCGGTCTTCGCGGCCGTGCTGGCGGAGTGCGACGCGCTGCTCGCCGGACTGGGCTATCCCGCCGCGGTCGCGGATGTGCTCGACGATGCACGCGTGACCGACGTGGCGCTGGGCCAGCCGGCGCTCTGCGCCTTCCAGCTCGCCCTGGCCGCGCTGCTCGCCGACTGGGGCGTGCAGCCCGCCGCGGTGGTCGGCCACTCGGTGGGGGAGGTGGCCGCCGCCTGCGTCGCCGGCGCGCTGACCCGCGCCGAGGCGATGCGGCTCGTCGTGGCCCGCGCGCGGCTGCAGGCGAGCGTCGCCGGCCATGGCGGCATGGCGCTGGTCGCCGCCCCCGCGCGGGACCTCGCGCCGCATCTGCCGGCCGACGTCGTGATCGCCGGGGAGAACGGGCCGCGCGCGACCCTGATCGCCGGCGCGAAACCCGCGCTGTCCGCGGCCTTCGCGCGGCTCGACGCGGCGGGGCTCGCCTTCCAGACGGTCGACGTGCCGGTCGCTTACCACAGTCCGCAGATGGACCCGCTGCGGCCGAAACTGGAACGCGCGCTCGCGGACCTGCGCCCCCTGCCGGCCTCGGTGCCGATGGTCTCGACCGTGACCGGCGCGCCGATCGAGGGCGAGACGCTGGATGCCGCCTATTGGGGCGCCAACCTGCGCGAGCCGGTCCGCTTCCGCCAGGCGATCGCCGCGCTGGGCGCCGCCGGCCACGCCGTGTTCCTGGAACTCGGCGCGCATCCGCTGCTGGCGGCGCAGATCCGGCAGATGGCGCCCGAGGCGACGGTCCTCGCCCCGCTCCGCCGCGGCCAGGCCGATGCGGCGACGCTGCGGGCCGCGCTGGCGCCCCTCGCCGGGGAGCGGCGGGGCGTCCGGCCGCGTCACCTGCTGGTGCTCTCGGCCCGCAGCGCGGCGGCGCTGGACGCGCTGCGGCTGCGCTGGGCGGCGCGGCTGCCGGCCGATTTCGCCGATCTGTGCCACACGGCGCTGGCCGGGCGGGAGCGCTTCGCCGTCCGGCTCGCCTTGCACGCGGCGGATGGGGAGGAGGCGCGGCGCAAGCTGCTGGACGGCGACTACCGGCAGGGCGATGTCCGGCCGGGCGCCGCACCCGCCTTCGACCAGCGCCGCGCCCCGGACGAGGACTGGGCGGCGTATCTGGACCGGTGCGCCGGGGCCTTCGTCGCCGGCGCCGAGATCGACGCCGCGGCCTTCGACGCGGACGAGCCCTGGCGCATCGTCGCCGCGCCCACCTACCCGTTCGAGCGCAGCCGCCATTGGCTGCCGCAGGCCGATGCGGGGCTGAGCTACGCCCTGGCCTGGGAGAGGCTGCCGCCCCGGCGCGCTGCGTCGGCGGACGCGGCCGAACCGGCCGACGCCCAGGCGCTGGCGGCCGCCGCCACCGCCTACGCTCGGGCGGCGCTCGCGCGCGTGCCGCCGGAGGCGATCGCGCCGCGGCATCGCGCGCTCGCGGCGCGGCTCGCCACCTGGACGCCCTCCCTCGACACGGGCGTGGCGGACCCGGCCGCCGTCCCGCCGCCGGGATCGGGTGAGCCCCCGACCACCTGGGTCGAACCGCCCGACACGCCCGCCGGCCGGCTGCTCCGGCGCGCCGGGGACGCGCTGCCCGCGCTGCTCGCCGGCCAAGCGGACCCGATCGAGGTGCTGTTTCCGGCGGGCGACCTCGAGGCCGCCTTCGCGGTCTATTCCGGCCCGCCCTTCGCCGCCGCGCAGCAGGCGCTCGCCCACCACCTCGCCGCCGCCCGCCGCCCCCTTCGCGTCCTGGAACTCGGGGCCGGCACCGGCGCGCTGACCGCCCGCCTGCTCGCGGCCCTGCCCGCCGGCAGCACCGTCACGGCGACCGACCTGTCCGAGGCGTTCCTCGCCGCGCTGCGCCGCCGCTTCGCCGGCCATGCCGCGCTGCGCACCGCCCGCTTCGACCTCGACGATCCGACGCCGCTGGACGGTCCCGCACCGCTGGACGGTCCATTCGACGCGGTGGTCGCGGCCAACGTGGTGCATGCCGGGGCGCGGATCGGCGCGATCCTGCCGCGGCTGCGCGCGCTGCTCGCGCCCGGCGGCTGGCTGGGACTGGTCGAGCTGCTGGAAGCGCCGCGCTGGATCGATCTCGTCTTCGGCCTGACCGAGGGCTGGTGGAGGTTCCGGGGCGACCCGCTGCGGCCCGCCCACGCGCTGATGGAGGCGGAGCGCTGGACCGCGGCGCTGGCCGCGTCGGGGTTCGCCGAGGCGCGCGTGCTGGCGGACGGGGCGGTGCACGGGCTCGTCCTCGCGCGGGCGCCGGCCGCCGATGGTTCGGACGCGGCGGCGGCTCGTCTGCGGTCCGCCGATGCGGCCGGTGCGCCGCAGGACGCGCCGCCGTTCGGATCCGCCGTCTCCGCGCTGGCCGGGATCGACCTGCCCGCCGCGTTCCGCCCCGCCTGGGCGATCACCGGCGAAAGCCCGCTCGCGGGCCGCCTCGCGGAACGCCTGCCGGCCGCGGCCGAGGCGCCGGCCCTGATCGATTGCCCCGGCGAGGCGCCGGCGGCAGCGCTGGTCACCGCGCTGGCCGCCGCGGCCGGATCCCGCCCGCGCACCCTCGTCCTTGGCCCCGGCCTCGCCCATGCGGCCCTGGCCGGAGCCGCCCGCGCCCTGTCGCTCGATCCGTCCGATGCCGGCGTGGCCAGCATCGAACTCGCGGACGAGACGCCCGCGACGATCGAGGCGCTCGCCGCCCTGGTCGGCCGCACCGGTGCGGACGACCAGTGCCGCATCGCGGACGGCATCGTGCGGGTGGCGCGCCTGCGGCGGGTCGTGCCGGCCGGGGCGCCGGCCCCGCTGCATCCCGACCGGCTCTACGTGGTCGCGGGCGGGTTCGGCCGGCTGGGGGAAGCCTGTGCCCGCCATCTCGTGGCGCAAGGCGCGCGGCATCTGCTGCTGGTCGGGCGGCGCCCGCGTCCGGTCGCCATCCAGGGCGCCACGATCCGCACGCTCGCGCTCGACCTCGCGGCCGGTGACGCGGCTCCGCTGCGCGCCGCGATCGACCGGAGGCTGGGCGGGATCGTGCATGCCGCCGGCGTGGCGGATGGGCCGGTGGAGACGGTGCTCGCGGCCAAGCTCGCGGTCGCCGACACGCTCGCCGCGGCGGCCGAGGGGCACGAGCCCGACTTCCTCCTGCTGTTCTCCTCCGCGGCCGGGATCTGGGGCGCGCGCGGCCGGGTGGCCTATGCCGCCGCGAACCGCGCGCTGGACCGGTGGGCCGAGCAGGCGCGCGCGGGCGGGCTGCCCGCCACCGCCATCGCCTTCGGCCGGTTCGCGGCGCGCGGGCTGCTGACCGAGGCGGAGGACGAAAGCCTCGCCGCCGCCGGGCTGCGCGCCATGGCGCCCGACACGGCCTTCACCGCCGCTTTCCAGGCCGTGGCGGAGGGCGTCGCGCACCGGATCGTGGCGGATATCGATTGGCCGCGCTTCCTCGCCGCTTTCGAGGCCCGCCGCCCGCGCCCGCTCTTCGCCCACCTGGCCGCGGAGATCGCCGGCGGTTCGGCCCGCGCCGCACCCGCCCGCACCGGCGGCGTCGACGCAGCGGCCGGCGGCGCGGCCACCGGCGGCGCGGCGATGCCGTCGCGCGGACCGCGTGCCGGCGAAGGGGCGGCGGCAGGCGCCGCCGGCGGCGGGTCCGCGCCGGTCGGCGCCACGCGGCCCAGGCTCGACCGCGCCGGCATCGCCGCCCTGCTCGCAGCCCTTCTCGGCCATCCCGACCCGTCCCGCATCGACCCGGAGCGCGGCCTGTTCGAGCAGGGACTCGACTCGCTGATGGCGGTCTCGCTGCGCCGGCGGCTGGAGGAGGAAGCCGGCGTGCCCGTGCCGGCGGCGATCCTGTTCGCGCATCCGACGGTGGCCGCGCTGGCGGACTGGCTCGCCGGCCAGGCGCGGGACGTCCCCGCGGCGGCAGGCCCCGCGACGCGCCACGCCTCGGCGAGCCACGCCGCACCGGCCCAGGCCGCGCCGGCCGATGCCCCGATCGCCGTCATCGGCCTGGGATGCCGCTTTCCCGGCGCGGACGGCCCCGACGCCTTCGCCGCCGGTCTGTTCGCCTGCGGCGACGCGATCCGCACCGTCCCTGCCGACCGCCCGACCGCCGCGGCATGGGCCGCCGCGCCCGAGACGGTACGCCGCGCCGGCTTCCTGGACGGGGTGGAGCGTTTCGACGCGGCGTTCTTCGGCATCTCCCCGCGGGAGGCCGCCCAGCTCGACCCGCAGCAGCGCCTGCTGCTCACCACGGCGTGGGAGGCGCTGGAGCATGCCGGCCTCGCCCCGGACCGACTGGCCGGCAGCCGCACCGGCGTGTTCGTGGGCGCGACCGGCAGCGACTACGCGACGCTCGCGCTGGGCGGGACGCGCGATGCGCACAGCCTGGTGGGACAGCCCTCCAACACGCTGGCCGGGCGGCTCGCCTACCAGTTCGGCCTGCACGGCCCCGCGCTGACGGTGGACACCGCCTGCTCCTCCTCGCTGGTCGCGCTGCATCTCGCGGTGCGCGCGCTGCGCTCCGGGGAGGCGGAGATGGCCCTGGCCGCGGGGGTGAACCTGCTGCTGACCCCCGGGACGTCGGTGATGCTGGCGAATGCCGGCCTGCTCTCGCCCAACGCCCGCTGCGCGGTGTTCGACGCGGCGGCGGACGGCTACGTGCGCGGGGAGGGGGTGGGCGTGCTGGTGCTGAAGCCGCTCGCCCGCGCCGAGGCCGAGGGCGACCGCGTGCTGGCGGTGATCGCCGGATCGGCGAGCAACCATGACGGCCGCAGCAGCAGCTTCACCGCACCGAACGGCGGCGCCCAGGCCGCCGTGATCCGCGACGCGCTGGCCGATGCTTGCCTGTCCCCCGACCAGGTCGACGCGATCGAGGCGCACGGCACCGGCACGCAGCTGGGCGACCCGATCGAGCTGGACGCCCTGGCCGAGGTGTTCGCCGGCCACGACCGCCCGCTTCTGGTCGGGTCGGTGAAGGCGGCGATCGGCCATGCGGAGGCGGCGGCCGGCATCGCCGGGGTCATCAAGTCGGTGCTGTGCCTGCAACGCGGCACGCTGCCCCCGCAGCCCCACTACGCCACCCGCAACCCGCACGCCCGGACGGATACCCCGGTGCGTGTGGCAGGCGAGGGGAGCGGGCCAGAGGCGCATGAGGAGGCGCACGAGGAGGCGCACCGGCCAGCCCACGCCGTCAGGGCCGGGCTCGATCCGGGCATCCCCACCGGCACCGCCCTGCACCACGTCGGCGTCAGCGCCTTCGGCGCGAGCGGCACCAACGCCCATGTCGTCCTCTCACGCGCCGAGATCCCCGCGCGCGAACAGGGCGACGGTCCGCCGCGCCTGCTGCTCTCGGCCGCCACGCCCGAGGCGCTGGAGCGCCTCCGCAGCGCCGTGACCGCTTCCCTCGCCGACGGGCTCGACTTCGCCGATGCGTGTCACACCGCCTGGGTGGGCCGCGCCCGCCTGCGCCATTGGCTGCTCGCCGACAGCCCCGCCGCGCTCGCGACCGCGCCGCCGCGGACCGGACCGGTTCCCGACCTGCCCACGCCGCGCGGCCGCCGCGTCGTCCTGCCGCCCACGCCGCTCGATCCGCTCCCGTTCTGGCTGGCCGCCGCGGCCGAACCCGCCGATCACGGCCCGGTGCTCGGGCCGCCGCATCAGTCCGCGCGCTCCGGCGAGACGGTCTGGGAGATGCGCTTCGATCCCGCCGCGGCCTGGCTGCGCGATCATCGCGTGCACGACACGGTGGTGATGCCGGGTGCTGCGTTCCTGGCGCTCGCGCTCGCGGCCGCGCCCGAGGGATTGGCGGACGTCGCCTTCCTCCGGCGCCTCGACGTCCCGCCGGCGGGCGTCGCGGTCCAGCTCGTCCGCACGCGGGACGGCGCGATCGGCCTCTACGCCGAACTGGACGGCGCCTGGGCCGAGATCGCCACCGCCCGCGCCGCCGCCGTAGTCGCTCCCTCTCCCCTCGCGGGAGAGGGCTGGGGTGAGGAGGCCATGCCCCCCGACGCCGACGACGGGACCGCCCTCGCCGCCGACCTCGCCGCGCGCGGCTTCGAATTCGGCCCGTCCTACCGGATCGTCGGCGCCCTCCGCCGGCGGGAGGCGCGTGCCGAAGCCGTCCTGACCCGCTTGCTCCCGCCCGGCCCGACGAGCGGCCTTCCGCTCGACCCGATGCTGATCGACGCGGCGCTGCAGACGCTGACCGCGCTGCTGCCGCCCGCCGACACGCCGTTCCTGCCGGCGCGCATCGGTCGCGTCGTGCCCGCGAGGGACGCGGGCGCGATCGCCCTGCCGGGGGGCGGGGCCCCCTCACCCCATCCCTCTCCCGCAAGGGGAGAGGGGGCTGGTCCGAATCCCTCTTCCGTAATGGGGGAGGGGGCTGGTCCGAATCCCTCTCCCGCAAGCCGAGAGGGGGCTGGTCCGCGCCTGCGTGCGCGGGCGCGGCTCGGAGCGTCCGATCTTGGCGCGGCCATGGGCGATGCCGGCCTGTGCCGCGACGACGGCACGCCCGTCCTGACGCTCGAGGCCGTCACGCTGCAGCCGGCGCCCGCGACGCCGGGGGCCTGGATGCACGACGTGGTCTGGCGTCCCGCCGCCGACCCCGGCACTGGCCTGCACGGACGCTGGCACGTCATCGGTCCCGGCAGCACGGCGTTCGGCGCCGCCAGCCATGACGAGACCGGCACCGCGCCGCTGCCGGCCGGGATCGACGGCATCCTCGACCTGCGGCCGCTGCAGGCCGCGCCGCTGGCCGAGACGGTCGAGGCGATCGCCGCCCTGGTCCGCGCCGCGGCCGCCCGCGAGCCCCGGCCGCAACTCGTCCTGGTCAGCCGCGGCGCCAGCACCGCGCCGCCCGTGCTGCCGGGACCCGTCCCCGCCGCGTCCGCGCTGATGGGGCTGCAGCCGGTGATCGCGGCCGAACATCCCGCGCTGCGCTGCCGCTGGGTCGATCTCGATCCGGACGATCCGGCGCTGCCGCGCGACCTCGCCGGGCCCGCGGGACGCTACGCGATCCGGCAGGGGCGCGTTCTCACGCCCGAACGGGTGAAGGCGCCGCCGCCGCCCGCCGGTCCGGTCAGGCTCGCGCCGGGGCCGGAGCACAGCTTCGCCGATCTCCGCCTGCTGCCCGATCCCGGCCGCGCCCCCGGCCCCGGCGAGGTTCGCATCGCGGTCACCGCCGCCGGCCTCAACTTCAAGGACGCGCTGACCATCCTCGGCCGCCTGCCGGAGGCGCCGATCGGCCTCGAATGCGCCGGCACCGTCGTGGCGGTCGGGCCGGACGTGACCGGCTTCGCCCCCGGCGACGCCGTGCTGGGATTCGGCCCCGGCGCGCTCGCCTCCTGCGTCACGCTGCCGGCCGCCCGCGTGCTGCACCGGCCCGCCTGGCTCGACGCGGACACCGCCGCGACGCTGCCGGTCGCCTGGCTCACCGCCCGCCACGGCCTGCATGACCTCGCGCGGATCCGTCCGGGGATGCGCGTCCTGGTGCATGCCGGAGCGGGCGGCGTCGGCAGCATGGCGGTCCGCGTCGCCCGCCTCGCCGGCGCCCGCGTGTTCGCGACCGCGAGCGCCGGCAAGGAAGCCGCCGCGCGCGCCGCCGGCGCCGAGGCGGTGGGCGACTCCCGCTCGCCCGGCTTCGCAGAGGCGGCCCGCGCCTGGGTCGGCCCCGGCGGGTTCGACATCGTGCTGAACGCACTCGGCCCCGAGATCGCCGCCGCCTCCGCCGCGCTGCTCGCCCCCGACGGCACGTTCCTGGAGATCGGCAACGCGCCCCGGCCGGAGGGCGTCGGGCGCTGGATCGCCTACGACCTCGACCAGCCGATGGCGGCCGATCCCGGCTGGTTCGCCGATCGCATGCGGGCGGGGCTCGCGCTGCTGCGAGAGGGGCGGCTCACGCCGCCGCGGCGCAGCGTGTTCCCGCTCGCGCTGGCCGGGGAGGCGCTGCAGGCGCTCGCCCAGGGCCGCACCATCGGCAAGCTGGTGCTGCGGTTCCCGACCGCGCCCGCGACCGACGGCACGTGGCTGGTCACCGGCGGCACGGGGGCGGTCGGACGCGCGATCGCCCGCGCGCTGCGGGCTGCCGGGGTGCCGCGCGTGGTGCTGGCGGCGCGCCACCCGGCGGAGGTTCCCGGCTGCGAGACGGTCGAATGCGACGTGACCGTGCCCTCGGCGGTGGAAGTGCTGCTGCGCGACCTCTCCGACCTGCGCGGCGTGGTGCATGCCGCCGGCGTGGTGCGGGACGGGATGCTGGACGCGCTCGACACGGCCGACCTCGCCGCGGTGCTCGCGCCCAAGGCCGGCGCGGCGGAGCTGCTGCACTTGCTGACGCACGACCGTCCGCTCGCGCAGTTCGTGCTGGTCTCCTCCAGCGCCGGGACGCTGGGCGGCGCGGGGCAGGGGGCCTATGCGGCGGCCAATGCCTGGCTCGATCGGCTGGCCGCCGCGCGCCGCGCGGACGGGCTGGCCGCGGTTGCGATCGGCTCCGGACCCTGGGCAGGCGGCGCCGGGGCTGCCGGACAGGCGGCGGGCGGACGGGCGGCGGGCGGACGGGCCGCGGGCGGACAAGACGCGGGCGGACAGGAAAGGGGCGGACAAGACGCGGGCGGCATGTTCGCGCGGCTCACCGCGGCCCAGCAGGCGCGGCTCGCGCGGGAGGGGATGCGCCCCATGGCGCCCGCGCGGGCGGCGGCCGCGGTGATGCAGGTGCTGGCCGACGGCGTGCCGCACCGGCTGCTGATGGACCATGCCGCGCCCCAGATGCCGGCCGAAGCGCTCGCCGCCGCGCCGGACGCGCACACCGGGGCGGCGATGCGGGACAGCCTGCTCGCGGCGCCGCCGGCGGAGCGGCTGCCCCGGCTGCAGCAGGCGCTGGCGGAGCGGTTGGTCGCGCTGCTGGGCTTCCCCGCCGGAACCCGGCTGGCGCCCGACCGCGCGCTGCGCGACCTCGGCCTCGACTCGCTGCTCTCGGTCAGCCTGCGCAACGAGCTGGCGGCGAGCTTCGGACTCGACCTGCCCGCCACGCTCGCCTTCGACCATCCGACGCTCGCGGCCCTCGCCGCCCACCTGCTGTCCCTGCTCGCCGGCCCCGAACCGGCGCTGGAGACGCTGGACGAAGCGGCGCTGGCCGACCTGCTCGCCGCCGAACTCGGGCCGGCATCATGAGCGGGAGCGCCGATCCGCGCGAGGTGCTGCGCCGCGCGCTGCTGGAGATCCGCAGCCTCAAGGAGCGGCTCGCCGCCGCCGAACGCCTCGCGCAGGCGGGGGCGCAGGTTGCGGCCCCGGTCGCGGTGGTCGGCATCGGCTGCCGCTTCGGCGCCGGGGTGGACGGACCGGCGTCGTTCTGGCGCGCGCTGGTCGAGGGCCGCGACGCCGTCGGCCCCCGTCCCGCCGGCCGCTGGGCCGCCACCGACGGTGCCGCCCCGCGCGCAGGCGCGTTCCTCGCGGACGTGGAGGGGTTCGACCCCCGCTTCTTCACCATCGCGCCGCGCGAGGCCGCGGCCATGGACCCGCAGCACCGGCTGCTGCTGGAGGTGACCTGGGAGGCGCTGGCCCATGCCGGCTTCGACCCGGCCGCCCTCGCGGGCAGCCGCACCGGCGTGTTCGTGGGTCTCGCCACCCACGACTTCGCGCGCCGCGTGCCCGATGCGGCGATCGACCGCCACTTCGGCGTCGGCACCTCGCCCGCGGTCGCCTCCGGTCGCATCGCCTATCTGCTCGACCTGCACGGACCGACCCTGACCTTGGACACCGCCTGCTCCTCCTCGCTGGTCGCGGTGCATGCCGCGATGCGGGCGCTGCGCGGCGGGGAATGCGAACTGGCGCTGGCCGGCGGGGTCAGCCTGATGCTCTCGCCCGCTCTGTCCGCAAGTTTCGCGAGCGCGGGCATGCTGGCCCCCGACGGTCGCTGCAAGAGCTTCGATGCGCGGGCCGACGGCTACGGGCGGGGCGAGGGCGCCGGGATCGTCGTGCTGAAGCGGCTGCCGGACGCGCTGCGCGACGGCGATCCTGTGCTCGCAGTGCTGCGCGGCAGCGCGGTCAACCAGGACGGGCGCAGCGCCGGCCTCACCGCGCCGAACGGCCCGGCGCAGACCGCGCTGATCCGCGCGGCGCTCGACGATGCCGGCCTGGCGCCGGCCGACATCGACTATGTCGAGGCGCATGGCACCGGCACGCCGCTGGGCGACCCGATCGAGTGGCATGCGCTGGCCGCCGCCTTCGCCGGCCGGGACCGGACGGTGTGGATCGGCGCGGCCAAGACCCAGTTCGGCCATACCGAGGCGGCCGGCGGGATCGCCGGGCTGATCAAGGCGGTGCTGGCGGTGGGCGCGGGCACGCTGCCGCCCAACCTGCACTTCACCCGCCGCAACCCGGCGATCAGCGCGGGATCGGTGCCGCTGGAGGTGCCGGTCGCCGCGCAACCGGGGATCCGCCGCGCGGGGGTCAGCGCGTTCGGCTTCTCCGGCACGAACGCCCATGTGGTGCTCGAGGCGCCGCCGCCGCGCGATGCCACGCCACGCCAGCCCATTGCGCCGCCGGTGTTCGTCCGCAGCCGCTTCCCGCTGCCGGGCGCGACGTCGCCGGAACAGGGAATGGACGGGGGCGTGCCGGAGCGGCGGCTCGGCGAGGGCGTGCCGGAGCGGCGGCTGGAGCCGGCGGACGACCTGCTCTCCGGCACCGACGGGCTGGCGCATCTCGGCGTGCTGCTGACGCTGCTGGGCGACGTGCCGGTCCTCACCAAGGTCAGCTTCCCCGCGCCGCTCGCGGTCGCCATCCCGCTGGACGTGCGGGTGAGGCGTGCGGACGGGCGCATCGCGCTGCAGAGCCGTCCGGCCTCGGGCGGGGAGTGGACCACCCATCTCGCGGGCACCGAACCGCCCGCGGAGGCGGGCTCCGCGCCCCTTGCGGGGGCCGGAGCCGATCCGTCCGCCGGCGGCGCCGATCCAGGCTCGCACGTCCCGGATGACGCGCCGGCGCAGCCTGCCGCGGCGCTCTACGCGCGCATCGAAGCGGCCGGCTTCCGCTATGGGCCGGAGGCGTGCCGCCTCGACCGGCTGCGTGTCGGCGGCCATGCGGTCGAGGCGACACTCGCGACCGCCGACCTCTCCCCCGGCACGATCGAGGCGGCCGCGCAGCTCGCCTACGCGCTGCTGCCGGCGGGAGCCGACCCGATCATGCTCGCGTCGGCGGAGGCGATCCGCCGGGGTCCCGGCAGCGCGCCCGCCACCGCCTGGTTCCGCCGCGCGGAGGCGTTGCCGGATGGCGGCATGCGCGCCGCGTTCGGCCTCCGCGACGCGACCGAGCAGCCGGTGCTGACGGTGACGGGCGCGCGGTTCGCGCCGCTGCCCGATCTCTCGCGCGGCTGGACCCGCGCCGTGGCGTGGCGGCCGGTCGCCGCCGCGCCGGGGCAGGTGGCGGCACCGATGCTCTGGCATGCGCCGGACGGGCCGCCCGAGGCGGCCTGCGCCGCGTTGCTCGCCCATCTCGCCGCGGCGCCCGCCGGCAAGCTGCGCATCGTGACAAGCGGCGCACAGCACACCGGCACCGAATCCGCACCTCCCGCCTTGGGTCACGCCGCGCTGTGGGGCATGGCCCAGGCGGTGATCGCGGAGCGGCCCGACCTCTGCTGCCGGCTGATCGACCTCGACCCCGATCAGCCGATCGCGGCGCAGGCTGCCGCCCTCGCCGCCGAGGCCGCGCGCGACGACGAACCGGCGATCGCGCTGCGGGCGGGGCGCCGTCTCGCGCGCCGCCTGGTCCCGCCCGCTCGTCCGGCGCAAGCGGCGCAGGCCGCCGCCATTCCGGCCCCCGGCCTGGTGCGATGGGACGACCGCTCCCCCGGCGATCCCGGACCGGACCAGCTCCGGATCGGCGTGGTCGCCGCCGGCCTCACCTTCCGCGACCGGCTGTTGTTCAACGGGCTCGCCCAAGCGGGCGCGACCCTCGGCGCCGACTGCGCCGGCATCGTCGAGGCGGTCGGTCCGGGGGTCGTCGGCTTCGCCCCTGGCGATCCCGTGGTGGCGCTGGCCGCGTCTCCGATCGCCGACACGGTCCTCGTGGAGGCGGCGCTCGTCGCACCCGCCCCCTGCGCCGATCTCGTCGCCGCCGCGAGCATGCCGGTGCCCTATCTCACCGCGCGCGCCGCCTTGCCGCCGCTGGGGCCGCAGGACACGGTGCTGGTGCATCAGGCCGCGAGCGCCACCGGCCTCGCCGCGCTGGCCGCCGCAGGCCGCGCCGGGGCGCGGGTGATCGCCACCGCCGCCCCGCACCGGCATGCCTGGCTGCGCAGCCAGGGCATCGACCGGCTGCTCGACAGCCGCGCGCCGGATGGCTGGGCCGCGGCGCTGGCCGAGGTGACCGTGGCCTTCGGCGCCTTCGACCGGGCCGCGACGGCGGTGCTGGAACAGGCGGCGCGGATCCCGCAGATCGTCAACCTGGACAAGCGGGCGGCGACGCATTTCGACCTCGACCGGGTGGCGGCCGATCGTCGCGGCGCGCTGCTGCGCGAGCTCGCCGCCTGGCCGCCGCTGCCTCGCCACCTCGTGCCGCGCGACGCCCTGGCCGAGACGCTCGCCGGTCCCGGCCCGCTGGCCGGCCGCAGCGTCGTGCTGCTGCGCCCGCCGCCGCCCATCCGGGTCGCGCGCGGCGCGACCTGGCTCGTCACCGGCGCCGCCGGCGCGCTGGGGCGCCTGGTCGCGGACTGGCTCGCCGCCCGCGGCGCGCATCTCTGCCTGGTGGACCGGATGCCCGTCACGGCCGGTCCGCCGCACCGCGCGGTGCAGGCCGATGCGGGGGACGAGGCGGCGATGGCGGCGGTGCTTGCCGGCCTGCCGGACCTCACCGGCGTGGTCCATTGCGCGGCGGTGGTCGACGACGACCGGCTGGAGCAGCAGACGCCCGACCGCATCGCCCTCGTGCTGCGCGCCAAGGTGGCCGGCGCCCAGGTGCTCGACCGGCTGACGCGCGCGCGGCGGCTCGATCATTTCGTGCTGTTCGGCTCCATCGTCGGGCTGGTGCCGTCCGCGCGGCAGGCCGGGTATGCCGCGGCGAACGCGGTGCTCGACCAGATCGCCCAGGCGCGGCGGCAGGCCGGGCTGCCGGCGCTGAGCCTCGACTGGGGGCCGTGGCAGGCCGGCATCGGCCGCGCCATGGGCGTGCGGGCCGCGGAAGCCTGGCGCGCCTTCGGCGTCACCCCGCTGCTGCCCGCCGCCGCCTTGCGCGCCCTGTCCACGCTGCTGGCCGCGCCCGAGGCGCAGCTCGCCGTCGCGGATATGGACTGGAGCGCGGCGGCGGCCGGGGCCGGATCCGCCACGTCCGGCGCTGCGCCGCGGACGGACCCCGCACAGGCCGGGTCCGCCGCCGACGGCGCGGCCATGACGGGCGGGGCGGCCGAACCGGTGAGCGTCGCGGCGCTGCAGGCGGAGCTGGCGCCGCTTCTGGGCGTGGCCGATCCGGCGACGCTCGACGCGGAGACGCCGCTGCTGTCATTCGGGCTCGATTCCCTGTCCGCGCTCGACTTCGCCCGCGCGCTGAGCCGGCGGTTCGGCCGGCCGGTCGCGCCGGATTTCGTCTACAACCACCCGACCCTGGCCCAGGCGGCGCAGGCGCTCTCGGTGCGCCGCGCACCGGCACGCGCCGCCGGCTTCCGCCTGCTGGCCCCGCGCTGGACCGAGGAGCCGCCCGCGCCCGATGCCGGCGGGCCCGCCGCCTCGGGCTGGACGGTCGTGGGTGACGTGCCGCTGGCGGCGCGGTTGCGGGGCGATGCGCCGGCGGATCCCGCGAAGCTGCTCGACCTCGGGGCGCTCAGCGACCCGGACCCGTTTCCGGCCCTGGTCGAGCGCCTCCGTCCGCTGCTGGGCCGGCCCGCGCGGATCGTGCTGGTCGCCGCCAGCCCCCTGGCTGATGCGCTGGCCGGGTTCGCCGCCGCGGCCGCGGCGGAGCAGCCGGGATGGCGCGTGCTCACGGTGCGGCTGGATTGCGCCGCCGCGCCGACGCCGCTGGCCGCGGACGCGGGGCGTTCGGCGGCGCTGGACGGGGTGGCTGCCGGACTTGCCGCCCTGGCCACCGGTCAGGACCGGCCGAGCGGGACGCGGCTGCGCCTCTCCGCGAAGGGAGCGGCGGTCGCGCGGCTCGTCCCGGTCCCCGTCGCGGCCGCGTGGCGGCCCTCGGCCGAGGGCAGCTATCTCATCACCGGCGGAACCGGCGGGATCGGTGTCCGCGTCGCCCGCCATCTGCTGGCACGCGGCGCCGCCGAGGTGGTGCTCGCCGCGCGCCGTCCCGTCCTGCCGGCGATGTTGGCCGACCAGGCGGGGCGGGTGCGCCTCGTCGCCGCCGATCTCGCCGCGCCCGACGCCGTGGCGCGGCTGCTGGACGGGCTGCCCCGGCTGCGCGGCGTCTTCCACGCGGCCGGGGTCACCGCGGACGGCACGCTCGCCGCCGGCTGGGATCGTCTCGGCCGCGCCGTCCCGGCCAAGGCCCGCGCCGCTGCCGAACTGGATCGGCTGACACGCGACCGGGCCCTCGACGCCTTCGTGCTGTTCGGCTCCTCCACCGCCTGGTTCGGCCTTCCGGGAACCGCCGGCTATGCCGCGGCGAACGGCGCGCTCGAGGGGATCGCGCGCGCGCGCCATGCCGCCGGGTTGCCGGCGCTGTCGGTCGCCTGGGGCGCCTGGCAAGGAATCGGCATGGCGAGCGACCCCGCGCTGTGGCAGGACGGACGGGTGCCGTCGCTGCCGGAGGACGCCGCGCTGGCGGCGCTCGACGCCGCGCTCGCCGCGGGCGAGCCGGTGCTGGTGGCGACCGATCCGGCCTGGCCGGTCGGGGCGGGTGAAGAAACGATCGCGGCCGCGGCCGTGGGGGGATGGGCGTGACGCAACGGGACCCGATCGCGATCGTCGGCCTGGGCTGCCGCTTTGCCGGCGGCGTGGAAAGTCCGGCCTCCTTCTGGCGCCTGCTGGCCGCCGGCCGGGACGCCGTGGCGCCGATCCCGGCGGGGCGCTGGGATCATGCCCGGTGGCATGCCGAGGATGCGGGCGTCCCCGGCCGCACCACCCAGGCCGAGGGCGGTTTCCTGCCCGCGATCGACGGGTTCGACGCGCCGTTCTTCGGCATCGCCCCGCGTGAGGCGGTGCAGATGGACCCGCAGCAGCGCCTGGCGCTGGAGGTGGCCTGGGAGGCGCTGGAGAACGCCGGGATCGTGCCGGCCTCGCTGCAGGGGCGGCCGGTCGGGGTCTATCTCGGGCTGTACAACGACAATTACGGGATGATCGGCCGCGGGGCGCCCGACCCGTCGGTGATCGACGGCTGGTCGGCCTCGGGCACGCATACCAGCGTGGCGCCGGGCCGGATCGCATTCCAGCTGGGGCTGACCGGCCCGGCGATGGCGGTGGACACGGCGTGTTCGTCCTCGCTGACGGCGGTGCACCTGGCGGTGCAGGCGCTGCGGGCCGGCGAGTGCACGATGGCGCTGGCCGGCGGCGTGCACCTGATCCTCTCGCCGGTCGGGCTGGTGGCGAGCTCCCGGCTGGGCGCGGCGTCGCGCAGCGGCCGCTGCCGCGCGTTCGATGCCGGGGCGGACGGGTTCGTGCATGGCGAGGGCTGCGGCGTCCTGGTGCTTCGCCCGTTGGCGGACGCGGAGGCGGCGGGGGACCGGGTTCTGGCGGTGATCCGCGGGTCGGCGGTGAACCAGGACGGGCGGAGCGCGGGTCTGACGGCCCCGAACGGCCCGGCGCAGGAGGCGGTGATCCGCGCGGCCCTGGCCAATGCGGGTCTCGGGCCCGAGGCGGTGGACGTGGTCGAGGCGCACGGCACCGGCACGGCGCTGGGCGATCCGATCGAGATGCATGCGCTGGCGAGCGTGTTCGGGGGGCGCACGCGGGAGCTGCTGGTCGGGTCGGTGAAGACGAACATCGGCCATGCGGAGGCGGCGGCGGGGGTCGCCGGTCTGGTGAAGGCGGTGCTGATGCTGCGGCACCAGGCGGTGCCTCCGACGCTGCATTTCGAGCGGTTGAACCCGCATATCGACCTGGGCGGCGTGCCGGTGTCCGTGCCGACGGCGTTGGTCGAGCGGGATTTGCGTGTGGTGGGGGTGAGCTCGTTCGGGTTCTCCGGGACGAACGCGCATGTGGTGCTGGAGCGGGCGGAGACGGCGCGTGCGGTCCCCTTGGCCGTCGCGCCCCCCGTGGCTGCTGAGGCCCCCGTGGCCGCTGCGCCCCCCGTGGCTGCTGCGCCCCCCGTGGCCGCTGCGCCCCCCGTGTCATGGCCGGGCTTGTCCCGGCCACCCACGACTTTGCCGCATGAGGCACCGTCAGTCGTGGATGGCCGGCCTTCGCCGGCCATGACACGGGGGGGCACGGGCACGGCGGCGGTCCCGTCACAGGAGGGCACGGGCACGGCGGCGGTCCCGACACGGGGAGGCACGGACACCGCGCCGGGCACGGCGCCGGCCCCGCCCCCGCCACAGGGGGCCCCGGCGCCGGGCACCGCCACCCGCCCCGTGCACGCGCTTCCGCTCTCCGCACGCGATCCCGCGGCGCTGGAGGCGCTCGTCGCCGCGTGGTCCGAGACCCTCGCCGATCCGTCGGCCGACTTCGCCGCGCTGTGCCATACCGCCGGGGCCGGGCGGGCCCGCTTCGCGCACCGGCTCGCGATCGTGGCGCCCGACGCCGGCGCCGCCCGAACCGCCCTCGCCACCGCCCCGCGCACCACCGCCGGCAAGCCGCGCGTGGCGTTCCTCTGCACGGGCCAGGGCTCGACCTACGCGGGCATGGCGGCCGGCCTCGCCGAGACCTCCCCCGTGTTCCGCGACGTGCTCGAGCGGTGCGATGCGGTGATGGGGCTCGACCGGCCGCTCGCGGCGCTGTTCCAGGACGCGGCGGCGCTCGCCCGCACCGACATCGCGCAGCCGGCGCTCTACGCGGTGTCGGCGGGTCTCGGGGCGCTGTGGCGGTCCTGGGGGATCGAGCCGGTTGCGGTGCTGGGGCACTCGGTCGGGGAATACGCGGCGGCGCAGCTGGCCGGGGTGCTGACCTTGGAGGATGGGGCGCGGCTGATCGCCGCCCGGGGGCGGCTGATGCAGGCGCTGCCGGCCGGGGGCGCGATGGCCGCGCTGCTGGGGCCGGAGGCGGAGGCGCGCGGGCTGCTGGCGCGGCATCCGGAGATCGAGATCGCCGGGCTGAACGCGCCGACGGCGATGACGGTGGCGGGGCCGGAGGCGGCGCTCGACCGGCTGCTGGCGGACCCGGCGCTGGGCGGGGGGGCGCTGCTCGCGCAGAAGCTGCCGCTGCGGCACGCGTTCCACTCGCGGCTGCTGGAGCCGATGCTGGACGGGCTGGCGGAGGTGGCGGGGGCGACGCCGCATCATGCGCCCCTGCTGCCGGTGGTGGGGAACGTGGACGGGTCGGTGGTGGGGCATCACGACGCGGCGTATTGGCGGGCGCATGCGCGCCAGCCGGTGCGGTTCGCGGCGGGGCTCGCGACGCTGCGGGCGATGGGCTGCACGCATGTGGTGGAGCTGGGCGCGCAGCCGGTGCTGAGCGGGTTCGCGCGGACGGCGGCGCCGGAGCTGGTGGCGGTGGCGAGCCTGGTCCGGCCTCGGCCGGGGGGCGGGCAGGGTGGGGCGAACCAGGGTAACGCGGGGCCGGGGGCCGCGGGGCAGGGTGGCGCGGCCTCGTGGCAGACGCTGCTGGAGGCGGCGGCGCGGCTGTGGCGCGACGGCGCGGAGGTGGCGTGGGGGGCGGTCGACCCGAACCGCATCGTCGACGCGCCCACCTATCCGTTCCAGCGCCAGAGCTACTGGCTGCCCGACCCGACCCTGGACGGCGCCAGCGCGAGCGGTCGGATCGCGGCCGAAAGCCGAGACGCCTCCGCTGCGGCCGGATCCCGCGACATCCCGGCCGACCGGCCCGTGGCCGAGGTGGGCGATCCGCTCGTCACCGGCTTCTACGACGAGCTCGCCACCGCCGCCGGCCATGCGGACGAGGCGGCGGACGGATCGGAAGGCCATCTCACCTTCGGCCTCGTGCCGCAGGCGATCCCCGGCTTCTCCTGGGTGCGCGCGCTGTTCGCCGGCAATGCCGCGCCGGCCGAATACGCGACGCTGCGCCAGGCCCAGGCCGCGCTGAAACAGGCGATCTTCGCGCCCGTCGACTTCTCCCGGGTGCGGCGCGTGCTGGATTTCGGCTGCGGCCACGCCGCCGACATCGCCGCGCTCGCGCAGCGGCACCCGCATTTGCAGTTCGACGGCTGCACCATCTCCGCCGGCCAGGTCGCCGTCGGCCGGCGCCGGATCGAGCGTCTCGGCCTCGCCGACCGCGTCCGCATCCACCACCGCGACAGCGCGCGCGACCCATTCCCCGGCCGCTTCGACGTGATCTTCGGCGTCGAGGTCTCCGGCCTGATCGCCGACAAGGCCGCGCTGTTCGACAACGTCGCCACCCACCTGGAACCCGGCGGCGCGCTGGTGATCGCCGATTTCGTCGCGACCGGGGACCAGATCGCCGCGCCCGACACCGCCTCCTTCACCTCCACCGCGGAGGAATGGGCGCGGCTGCTCGCCGACCGGCACCTGCGCCTGACCGACTGCACCGAGGTCAGCGCCGAAATCGCGGCCTTCCTCGACGAGCCGGATTTCGCGGCGGAGGTGGAGCGGCTGGTCGCCACCCACCGCCTGTCGGAGCTGACGCGCCGGCACCTGCTGTCGAACGACAACATCGGCCGCGCGCTGCGGGCCGGGATCATGCGCTACGTCCTGCTGACGGCGCGGCACGACCCGACCACGGCCCCGGCGCGGCTGCTCGCCGCCAACCGCGCGCGCCTCGCCGCCCCCGATCGCTGGGTGCCGGCGGAGCCGTGGCACGACTGGTTCTACGCGACCGCCTGGCAGCCCTGTCCGCGCGACGCGGCCCTGGCCGAGGCCCGCACCGCGCTCGCCGCGATCGGCGCCGAGGCCGCCGCCACCGACCGGCTCGCCCGCGCGTTCCTGGGCGCCGCCGACCTCGCCACCGTCACGCCGGCCCCGTCCCGCGCGCGGCTCCTCGCGCATCTGCGCACGCTGCCCGCCTCGGCCGAGGACCCGGCGGCGCTGCCCGTCCCCGACCTGCCGGAGGCGCGGCTGCTCGCCCGCTGCGGCCCGCATCTGCGCGCGGTGCTGGAGGGGCGGACCGATCCGCTCGAGCCGCTGTTCGGCGATGGCGGGGCGGCGGCCGAGGCGCTGTATGCGGCCTCGCCCTGCGCGCGGGCGGTCAATGCGATCGCCGCCGCCGCCTTCGACGAGATGCTGGCCGGACGCGGTCCCGCCACGGTGCTGGAGATCGGCTGCGGCACCGGCGGCACCACCGGCGTGCTGGCGCCGCGGCTGCGGCCGGGGGATCGCTACGTCGCGACCGACGTCTCCGCCGGGTTCGTGGCCGCGCTGCGCCGCCGCTTCCCGGTGGAGGGCGGGCCGCTCGACATCAACCGCCCGCCCGCGGACCAGGGCTTCGCCCCCGGCGGCGCCGACATCGTGGTGGCGGCGAACGTGCTGCACGCGACGCCCTCGCTGCGGACCGCGCTCGCGCATGCCGCGTCGCTGCTCGCGCCGGACGGGCAGCTCCTGCTGATCGAGAACAGCGGCACGCTGCCCTGGGGCGACCTGACCTTCGGCCTCACCGACGGGATGTGGGCCTTCACCGACACCGACCTGCGCGCGCATGCGCTGGCGCCGCCCGAAACCTGGCAGGCGCTGCTGCGCGAGGCCGGGTTCGAGGCCACCGTCCAGATCCCCGGTGGTCCCGCCACGGCGGCGCTGTCCGGCCAGTTCGTGCTGACCGCGCGCCGCGCCGGGGCCGATCGGGTGTGGGTCGCCCCCGCCACGCACGACCCGGTCGCGCTGCTCGACACCGCGATCGGCATCGTGCGGGAGGCCGCCGCCGCGCCCACACCGCCCCGGCTGTGGTTCGTCACCCAGGGCGCGCGGGCGGTGCGCGACGGGGAGGCCGCCGGTCCGGTGCCGGCGACGCTCTGGGGCCTCGCCAACACCGTGGCGATCGAGCATCCGGAGCTGCGGCTCACGATGCTGGACGTGGAGAGCGCGGCCGCCCGAGGGTCGCAGGCGGTCGTCCCCGACCCGGGTGCCGCCACCCAGGCTGGCACCATCGCCGCGCTGGTCGCGCGCGGCACGCCCGAGACCCGGCTCGCCCTGCGTGCCGGCACGCTGCTGCGGGCGCGGCTCGAGCGCATCACGCCGCCCGCGCTCGCCGCCCCGATCCGCGCCGATGCGACCTACCTCGTGACCGGCGGTCTCGCGGGCGTGGGCCGCGCCGTCGCGCACTGGCTGATCGCGCAGGGCGCGCGCTCGCTCGTCCTGCTGGGCCGCACGCCGCATCCGGTCGGAGACCTGCCCGCCGGCGTCACCGTCACCACCCAATCCTGCGACGTGGCCGACGCCGCCGCGCTCGGTGCGGTGTTCGCGCGCCTCGCCACGCGCCCGCCGCTCGCCGGCATCTTCCACGCGGCCGGCGTGCTGGACGACGCGGTGCTCGCGGAGCAGACGCCGGACCGGATCGCCGCCGTGCTGCGGCCGAAGCTCGAGGGCGCCCGCCTGCTCGACCGGCTGAGCCGCGCGCATCCGATCGAGCAGTTCGTGCTGTTCTCCTCCTCCGCCGCGCTGCTGGGCTCCGCCGCGCAGGCGAACCACGCGGCCGCGAACGCGGCCCTCGACGCGCTGGCCGAGACGCGCCGCGCCGCCGGCCTGCCCGCGCTCTCGATCGGCTGGGGCGCCTGGGCCGAGATCGGCGCCGCCGCTCGCGCGGGCGAGGGCGTCGCGCGGCGCGGCCTGCTGCCCATGCCGCCCGCCGAGGCGCTGGCGGCGTTCGGTCGCGCGCTCTCGGCGCATCGGGCGCACCTGGGCATCCTGGCGGTGGACTGGGCGCGCTTCCTCGGCCGCTTCCCACCCGGCCACGTGCCGCCCGCATTCGGGGGCTTCGCACCGCCCGCCGCACCGCGTGCCGCCGCGGCCGCCAGCGTCGCGGAGGCGGCCCCCAGTCTGCGGGGCGAGCTCGCGGCCGCCTCCGACCCGGCGGCGCATCTGCTGGACCACGTGCGCGCGACCGCCGCCCGCATCCTCGGCCTGCCTGCCGGCACGCTGCCCGATCCGGACGCCCCGCTGCGCGAACTCGGGCTCGACAGCCTGATGACGATCGAGCTGCGCAACGCGCTCGCCGGCGCCTGCGAGACCCGCCTGTCCGCGACGCTGGTGTTCGAGCATCCGACCTGCGCCGCGCTCGCCGCGCATCTCGGCACCACGGTGTTCGGCCTCGCCGAACCGGGGCCGGTCGACGATCTCGATGCGCTGGATGCGGACGCGCTCGCGCGGCTGCTGGAGCGCGAACTCGGCGCGGCCGACGCCGACCTCGCGGGGGCGCCGTGAGCGACGTCACCCCCCAGCTCCGCGAGGCGATCCGCACCATCCAGGCGCTGCGCGCCCGCGTCGCCGCGCTGCAGGCGGACCGCGCGCCGCCCATCGCCGTGGTCGGCATGAGCTGCCGGCTCGCGGGCGCCGAGGATCCCGCCGCGCTGTGGGAGCTGCTTGCCGCCGGGCGCGATGCCGTGCGCCGCGTGCCGCCGGACCGCTGGGACGCGGAGGCCTGGTTCGCCGCCGATCCCGACGCGCCGGGCCGCATCGCCTTCCGCGAGGGCGGGTTCCTGCCCGACGTGGACGGCTTCGACCACACGCTGTTCGGCATCGCCGCGCGCGAGGCGGAGGGCATGGACCCGCAGCACCGCCTGCTGCTCGAACTCGCCTGGGCCGCGCTGGAGGATGCCGCGATCCGCCCCGACGGGCTGGGCGGGTCGGCGACCGGCGTCTTCCTGGGCGTCAATGGCGGTGACCATGCGCTCGCGGTCCTCGGCGCGCCGGAGCGGGTCGGCACGCATGCGCTGGCCGGCGCGGTCGGCAGCATCGCCGCGGGGCGCATCGCCTATGCGCTGGGCCTGACCGGGCCGGCGATGGTGGTGGACACGGCCTGCTCCTCCTCGCTCGTCGCGGTGCATCTCGCGGTGCAGGCGCTGCGGCGCGGCGAATGCGGCATGGCGCTGGCAGGCGGGGTGCACCTGATGCTGGCGCCCAACGTCTCGGTGGCGCTGAGCCGCGCGCGGATGATGGCGCCGGACGGGCGCTGCAAGGCGTTCGACGCGGCGGCGGACGGGTTCGGCCAGGGCGAGGGCGGCGGCCTCGTCGTGCTCAAGCGCCTGGCCGATGCCGAGGCGGCGGGCGACCGCATCCTCGCCGTGATCGCCGGCAGCGCCCTGAACCAGGACGGCCGCAGCGCCGGGATCACCGCGCCGAACCAGCGCGCGCAGGAGGCGGTGATCCGCGCGGCGCTGGCCGATGCCGGGGTTGCGCCCGACGCGGTGGATGCGATCGAGGCGCATGGCACCGGCACGGCGCTGGGCGATCCGCTGGAGCTGCACGCGCTGGCCGCCGTGCATCGAGGGCGCACGCGGCCGCTGCCGGTCGGGTCGGTGAAGACCACGATCGGGCACACCGCCGCGGCGGCGGGCGTCGCCGGGCTGATCAAGGCGGTGCTGATGCTGCGCCACCAGGCGGTGCCGCCGGTCGTGCATTTCCGCCGGCTGAACCCGCACGTCTCTCTGGAGGGCGTGCCGGTCACGGTCCCTACCGCTCTGGAAGCAGCGTCGCTGGATTGCGTGGGGGTGAGTTCGTTCGGCTTCAGCGGCACGAACGCGCATGTCGTGCTGCGGGCGGGGCCGCCCGTGTCACCACCGGCGGCGGCAGCGCCCTCTGCGTCATGGCCGGGCTTGCCCCGGCCATCCACGACGTCCCCGCATGCGGCACCGCCCTCTGCGTCATGGCCGGGCTTGTCCCGGCCATCCACGACGTCACTGCATGAGGCACCCCAAGTCGTGGATGGCCCGCCTTCGCCGGCCATGACACAGGGAAGGGATGGCCGGCCTTCGCCGGCCATGACACAGGGAAGGGCCCCCACGACCATGGGGCCGACCACGACACAGGACACTGTCCCCACCCTCCTTCTCTCCGCCCGCACGCCGGAGGACCTCGCCGCCCTCGTCGCGGCATACCGGTCCCGCTTCGCCGCCGGCCTGTCCTTCGCCGATGCCTGCCACACCGCGTGGCGCGGGCGGCCGCGGTTCGCCTGGTGGGTCGCGGTGACCGACCCGGACCAGCTCGCCACCGCCATCCCCCGCCAGGGCCCGCCGCCCGAGGCGGAACCGCCGCCGGCCCGCATCGCCGACCTCCCGCGCACCATCTTCACCCGCCGCCACTTTCCGCGCGTCACCGTCGCATCCAGCGACGTGACCGGCTTCCCGGGGCGCGTGCTGGACACGCCCTCCGCCGACCGCCAGCTCGAATGCGTGCTCGACCGCGCGCGGCTGCCCTGGCTCGAGGACCACCAGGTCCAGGGCCGCGTCATCGTCCCCGGCGCCGTCATGATCGCGGTGATGCTGGCCATCGCCCCGGGACCCGCTCTCGCGCGGATCCGCTTCGTCGAGCCGGTCGTGCTGGAGGACGGCGCGATCCGCCTCGTCGCCCTTGCGCGGCCGGACGGCAGCGTCTCGGTTACGAGCCGCGACGGTGCCGGCTGGATCACCCATGCGACCGCCCAGGCCGAACCCGAAGCGGGCATGAGCGCCGGCGCTCCCACCGCCCGCGCGTCCCCTGCGCCGTTCGGCGCCCCCATGCTCGACCGCCCTGCCTGGATCGCGCATCTCGCGGCCCTCGGCATCACCATCGGCCCCAGCTTCCAGGCCATCACCCGCCTGAGCCCCGGTCCGCGCAGCGTGGCGACCCTCGACGACTCCGTGCTGCCGGAGCCGGTGGGCGGACCGTTCCACCCGGCGCTGCTCGATGCCGTGCTGCAGGTCGCGGGCGGCACCCTGCCGGCGGAGCCGGTCCTGCCGATCGGCATCGACCGCCTCGCGCTGCATGCCCCGTTGCGCGGCGCGCTCGAGGTCGTGGCGGAGCGGGACGGAGAGGCGATCGGCCTCCAGGTCACCAGCGACGGGCGTCCGGTCGCGACGATCGAGGGGTTGCGGGTCCAGCGCCTCGCGGAGTCGCTGCCGCCGCGCATCGCCGCGCTGACGTGGCGCGCTGCCCCCCGTGCGGAGGATGGGGACGTGGACGACCGGGCGTCCGTGAGTCTTGCCCCCGCGTCACGGGAAGTCGTGGATGGCCGGCCTTCGCCGGCCATGACACGGGGCGGGGTGCCGCCGACCATGACACGGGGCGGGGGCGCGGGGGCTTCGTCCGCGCTCGCCGCGGCCGCGCCGCACGCCGGGCCGGCCGTGTTCCATGTCGCGCCGGACGGCGCGAACCTGGGCGAGGCCCTGGCCCTGCTTCGCCAGGCAATCCCCGCCTCCAGACCGGTCGCCTTCGTCACACGCGGCGCCACGCCGCCGGTGAGCGACCCCGGTTCAGCCGCGTTCCTGGGCCTCGCCTCGGCGCTCGCCGCCGAACACCCCGACCGCGGGATCCGCGCGATCGATCTCGCGCTTGGCACGCCCGACGCGGCGCTCGACGCGGAACTCGCGCGGCCGGACGCGGATCCCGTGGTGGCGCTGCGGCCCGAGGGGCGGTTCGTCCCCCGGCTCGTCCCGGCGCCGCCGGCACGCGGCACGCTCCGCCTCTCCGGCACCGTGCTGATCACCGGCGGGTTCGGCGGCATCGGCCGCCACACCGCCGCCTGGGCCGCCGCCCGCGGCGCCGAGGCGATCCTGCTCGTCGGCCGCACGCGCGGCGATCTCCCCGCCGGCCTGCCGGGGAACGTCCCCGCGCACGCGGTCGCCTGCGATATCGGCGCCCCCGATGCCCTTCCCGCACTGCGCGCCGCGCTCGCACCGCTGCCGCCGCTCCGCACCGTCATCCATGCCGCGGGCGTGCTGCGGGACGGGCTGATCGAGCACCTGACGCCGGAGGATTTCGCCCGCGTCCTCGCCCCCAAGCTCGCCGGCGCCCGCACGCTGCACGCGCTCACCCGCGACCTCCCGCTCGACCATTTCCTGCTGTTCGGCTCCGTCGCCTCGCTGATCGGCGCCGCGGGGCAGGCCAATTACGCCGCCGCCAACGCGGCGCTGGATGCGTTCGCCGGCTGGCGCCGCGCGCAGGGCCTGCCCGCGACCAGCATCGCCTGGGGCCGCTGGGCCGGGACCGGCATGGCCGCCACGCTGTCCGACGCGCAGTCCGCCCGCGTCTCCGCCCGCGGCCTGCCCGCCATGCCACCCGACCGCGCGCTCGCCGCGCTCGATGCCGCCGAACTGAGCGGCGAGGCCGTCGTCATGGTGGCGGCGCTCGATCCGGTCCGGCTCGCCGCCGCGGCCCCGCCGGTCTTCGCCGACCTGCTGCCGGCCGCCGCCGAACCCGATGCGCCGCTGCCGGAGCAGGTCGCAGCACTCGTCGCCCAGATCCTCGGCCAGCCCGCCGCACCGGGGCAGCCGCTGGTCGCCTGCGGGCTCGACTCGCTGATGGCCATGGACCTGCGCAACCGCCTGAACCGCCGCTTCGGCCTCGCACTCGGCCTCGCCGACCTGATGGGCGGGGCGGATCTCGACGCGCTGATCGCAGCGGTCGAGCAGGCCGGCGGCACCGAGGTCGAGGAGATGGTGCTGTGACCCTCGACGCGTTCCTGCAGGATCTCGCGCGGCGCGGCGTCACCCTGGCCGCCGAGGGCGACGCGTTGTCGCTGCGCGCGCCCAAGGGCGTGCTGACCGAGGCCGACCGCGACCGGCTCCGCGCGGAGAAGCCCGCCATCCTCGCCGCGCTCCGCCCGCTGCCGGTGGAAGACGGCGCGCCGTTCCCGCTGACCGACATCCAGCAGGCCTACCTGATCGGCCGCGCCGCCGAACTCGAACTCGGACGCGTCGGCTGCCACGCCTATCGCGAGTTCGAGCATGACGGGCTCGACCTCGACCGGCTCGAGCAGGCCTGGAACCGGCTGGTCGCACGCCATCCGATGCTGCGCGCGGTCTTCGGCGAGGACGGGCGGCAGCGGGTCCTGCCGGAGGTGCCGCCGTATCGGATCGAACGGCTCGACTTCCGCACCGCGCCGGATGCCGAGGCGCAGCTCGCCCAGCTCCGTGCCGAACGCTCGCACCGCGTGTTCGACCCGGCCTCCTGGCCGCTGTTCGAGATCCATGCGGCGCTGCTGCCCGATCGCATCCGCCTGTCGGTGGGCATCGACCTGCTGATCGCCGACGCCGCGGCCCTGATCACGCTGTTTCGCGAATGGGGCGCGCTGTACGCGGATCCCGCATCCGACCTGCCGCCGCCGCGCGGCCGCTTCGCCGACCATGTGCGGCGGCTGCCGGCGCCCTCCGACCGGGACCGCGCCTACTGGGAGGGGCGGCTCGACACGCTGCCGCCGGGTCCCGACCTGCCGCGCCTGCCGCTCGATGGCCCGCCGCGCTTCTCCCGCCGGTCCATCCGCCTGGCGGCGCCCAGCTGGCGCGCCTTGAAGCAAGCGGCGGCCGCGCAGGGGATCACGCAATCCGCGCTCGTTGCCACGGTGTTCGCCGAGGTGCTGGCCGCCTGGAGCCGCCGCGCACGGTTCAGCCTGACCCTGACCCAGTTCGGCGCACCGCCCGACATGCAGGGCGTGGTGGGCGACTTCACCGCCACCGTGCTGCTGGAGGTGGACACCACGCCGGCGACCTTCCGCGCCCGCGCGCAGGCACTGCAGCGCCGGCTGCTCGCCGATCTCGACCATGCCGGGCTGAGCGGCGTCGCGGTGATGCGCGAGCTGCGCCGGCGCCGGCCGGAGGTCGAGCCGGTATCGGTCGTGTTCACCTCCACCCTCGGCCATCCCGGTCTCGACCCGGACGCGCCCTCGCCGCTGGCCTGGCTGGGCCGTTCGGTTCACGCGATCACCCAGACGCCACAGGTGGCCATGGACCACCACGTGCTGGAGGAGGATGGCGCCCTGGTCGCGAGCTGGGACGTGGTGGAGGCGCTGTTCCCGCCTGGCGTGCTCGACGGCATGGTGCGGGCCTATGGCGACCTGCTCGACGCGCTGGTCGAGGGGCGTGGCTGGGACGGCCGCATCGTCGACTGCCTGCCGCGCCAGGCCCGCGCGCCGCTGCGTCCCGGACCCGAACCCGCCCTGCTGCAGGCCGGGTTCGAGCGCCAGGCGGCGCTCGCCCCGGACCGTCCGGCGGTGATCGCGCCCGACCGCGTGCTGGACTACGGCTCGCTCGACCGCGCGGCGACGCGGCTCGCGGCACGGATCGCCGCGGCGTTCGAGGGCGAGACGCGCGACCGGCTGGTCGCGGTGACGGAGCCTAAGGGCTGGCGCCAGGTGCTGGCGGTGGTCGGCATCCTGAAGGCCGGCGCCGCCTACCTGCCCGTCGACCCCGCCCTGCCGGAGGAACGCCGCCGCCACCTGATCGCGCGCGGCGAGGCGCTGGTCCCCGATCCGGCCTGGCTCGACGCCGCGCTGGACGGGCCGGTCCCGGACATGCCGCCGGTCCAGGACCCCTCCCGGCTTGCCTATGTGATCTACACCTCCGGCTCCACCGGCGAGCCGAAGGGCGTGATGATCGCGCATGCCGCCGCGGTGACCACGGTGGCCGAGGTCAACCGCCGCTGGTCGATCGGGTCCGCGGACCGGGTTCTCGGCCTGTCCGCGCTGAGCTTCGACCTGTCGGTCTGGGACATGTTCGGGCCGCTCGCCACCGGCGGGGCGCTCGTCCTGCCGGGGCCGGAGGCGGCGCGCGACCCGGCGGCCTGGCGCGGTCTGCTGACCGGCCACCGGGTGACGGTGTGGAACAGCGTGCCGGCGCTGATGGCGATGCTGGTGGAGCACGGCCTGCCGAAGGGGCATGCGCTACGGCTGGTGATGATGAGCGGCGACTGGGTCCCGCTGCCGCTGGTGCGCCGGCTCGCGGAGGACGCGCCGGATGCGCGGATCGTGGCGCTGGGCGGTGCCACCGAGGCGGCGATCTGGTCGAACGCGCACGAGGTGACGGGGCTGGATCCGGCCTGGGCCTCCGTCCCGTACGGCCTGCCGCTCGCCGGGCAGATGCTGCGGGTGGTGAACGAGCGGGGCGAGGATTGTCCCGACTGGGTCACGGGCGAGATCCAGATCGCCGGCGCCGGCCTCGCCCGCGGCTACTGGCGCGACCCCGCCCGTTCGGCGGAGCGGTTCGTGACGAACCCGATGACGGGGGAGCGCCGCTACCGCACGGGCGACCTGGGCCGGTTCCGGCCGTATGCCCCCGGTGGCGTGGCCGGGGAGGGATCCCGTGTCGTGGCCGGCGAGGCACCCCGTGTCATGGCCGGCGAAGGCCGGCCATCCACGACGACCGTGGGTGCGGCCGGGAAAGTCGTGGATGGCCGGCACAAGGCCGGCCATGACACGGGAGGGTGGGGCGCGGCCGGCCATGACACAGGGGCGCGGAGCGACGCCGCCCATGACGCGGGAGGGCCGAACGCCACCCGCCAAGACATCGGCCCGACTCCCATCGAGTTCCTCGGCCGCGAGGACTTCCAGGTCAAAGTGCAAGGCCACCGCATCGAACTCGGCGAGATCGAGGCCGCGCTCGCCACCCACCCCGACGTCGAGCACGCGGTGGTCACCGCGCTCCCGCAAGGCGGCGACAAGGCCCTGCACGCCTTCGTCGTACCGCGGCGGGAGGCATGGGACCGCGTGCGCTTCCTGCTCGAGCGCCCCGGCCTGCGTCGCCTCCCGGGTGCGCCCCGGCTTGCCCTTCCGCACCGGCCGGAGGCCGCGACCTATGACGATCGCCGGAGCGTGCGCCGCTTCCGCGCCGACGCGGTGCCGCTCGATGCGCTTGCGTCCGTGCTCGCCGTCGCCGCGGCCGGCCGATCCGCCTCTGCCGCGCCGGCACCCGGTCCGCTCTCCGTGCGCGTCGTCGCGCGGCGGGTGGAGGGGCTCGCCCCCGGCCTCTGGCAGCATGCCCTCGCAACCAGCCTGGACACGCCCGCGACCCTGACCCGCCGCGGCGACGCGCCCGCCTGCGACATCCCGGACCGCGGCACCGCGCGGATCGCCGAGGCGGCGGCCTTCCTGCTGCTGCTCGACGCGCCTGCCGTGACGCCGGACGCCCTGCGCGCCGCCGGCGCCGCGGGCCAGCGCATGATGCGTGCGGCCCAGGCCGCGGGACTCGGTCTGTGCCCGATCGGCGTGCTGCGGATCGAGGGCGCGCGCGTGCTGCATGCCTTTGCCGGCGGCCTGCCCGCGGCCGAGACCGCCGGGTTCGATCTCGCCGGCGCGCTGCGCGAACACTGCGCGGCGGTGCTGCCCGCCTGGATGGTGCCCCGTCACGTGCATCTGCGCGACGCCCTGCCGCTCAGCGCCAACGGCAAGGTGGACCGGACCGCGCTGCGCCCGGATTTGCAGGAGGCTGCCGCCGCGGCGCCCGACGCGCTCGCCGCCCGCGTGGGCGTGCTGGTCGCCGAGGTGATCGGCCAGCCGGTCCACCCGCAGCAGAACCTGTTCGACTGCGGCGCGACCTCGCTGCACATCGTCCGCCTGCAGCGCCGCCTGTCCGAGGACCTGGGCAGCCGGCTCGCCGTGGTCGACCTGTTCCGCCTGACGACCGTGGCCGCCATTGCCGGCGCGATCGCGGGCGAGACCGGACCGGACGCGGTGGATTCCGGCCTCGCCCGCGCGGCACGCCGGCGGCAGATGCGCGGGCGCGGCGCATGATCGCGCTGATCGGCATGGCCGGGCGCTTCCCCGGCGCCCCGGATGTCGCCGCGTACTGGGACCTGCTGGCGAATGGGCGGGAGGGCCTGTCGCGGCTGGGCGAGGACGAGCTGCTCGCCGCCGGCGTCGCGCCCGAGACGCTGGCCGACCCGCGCTACGTTCCCGCCGCCGCGGCCCTGGACGGGATCGACCGGTTCGATGCCGGGTTCTGGGAGATCGGCGCGCACGAGGCGGCGCTGATGGACCCGCAGCAGCGCCTGCTGCTGGACCTCGCCTGGCACGCGCTGGAGGACGCCGCGATCGACCCGCGCCGGGTCGAAGGCTCCGTCGGCGTGTTCGTCGCCGGCGCGATCAGCACCTACCTGCTCTTCCAGCTGCGGGAGGCCATCAGCGGGCCGAGTGCGCCCAGCCAGTTGCTGGCGATGATGGGGAACGACAAGGATTATCTCGCGACCCAGCTCGCCTATCGGATCGGGCTGACCGGGCCGGCCGTCTCGGTGCAGACCGCGTGCTCATCGTCGCTGGTCGCGGTGCATCTCGCCTGCCAGAGCCTGCTGTCCGGGGAATGCGACGTGGCCATCGCCGGCGGCGTGAGCGTCCGGGTGCCACACCGCGTCGGGTATCTCTACGAGGCGGGGGGCATGCTCTCCCCCGACGGACATTGCCGCAGCTTCGCCGACGACGCGGCGGGCACGGTGTTCGGCTCCGGCGGCGGGCTCGTGGTGCTGCGCCGCGCGGAGGACGCGGGCCGGGATCGGATCCGGGCGCTGGTGCTGGGGTCGGCGACGAACAACGACGGCCGCCGCAAGGTGGGGTTCACCGCGCCCAGCCAGGACGGGCAGGCGGCGGTGATCGCCGAGGCGCTGGCGGTCGCCGGCTGCCGTCCCGGCGACCTCGGCGCGATCGAGGCGCATGGCACCGGCACGCCGCTGGGCGACCCGGTCGAGGTCGCGGCGCTGGCCGCCGCGCTGCGGGGTGCCCCGACCGGGTCCATCGCCCTGGGCAGTGCGAAGAGCAATGTCGGGCATCTCGAGACCGCCGCCGGCGTGGCCGGGCTGATCAAGGCGGTCTGTATGCTCGAACGCACTACGATCGTAACCACGCTGCACGCCTCGGTCCCGTCCGCGCGGATTCCCTGGGCCGACACCCCGCTGACCCTCGCGCGGGAGGTGCGGCCGTGGACGGAGCGGCGCGTGGCGGGGGTGAGCTCGTTCGGGATCGGCGGGACCAATGCCCATGTCGTGCTGGGGGCCGCCCCGGCGCAGTCCGGCCGGCTGACCGCCCCACGGCTGGTGATCTCGGCGCGCGATCCTGCGGCGCTCGACGCGCTCGCGGCCGCCTATCGTGACCGGCTCGCCGCCGATCCGGACGCGTTCCCGGCGCTGGCGGGGGCCGCCACTCGTCGGCCGCACCTGCCGCATTGGCTGGCGGCGGACAGTCCCGCCGCGCTGATGACCGCCGCGCCGCGCCAGGGCGAACCGCCGGAGATCGTGCCGGACGGGGAGGGGCCGCCGGTCGACCTGCCGCTCTACCCGTTCCAGCGCCGCCGCCACTGGATCGATCCCCCCACGCCGCTGCTGGGCGCGCTGGTCGAGACGCCGTCGGGCGCCACCGTCCGTCCGGTCGAGCTGCCGCCCGCGCGGCTCGCGCTGCTCCGCCAGCACCGGGTGGACGGCGCGGCGCTGCTGCCGGCCGCGCTGCACCTCGCGGCCTTCGCGGCGAGCGGTCCCGTGGCGGACGTCGCGATCGAGCGGCCGCTGCCGCTGGACGGCACGCCCATCCTGCAGCTCTGGGAGGAAGCGCAGGACCTGCGGATCATGGCGCGCCACCAGAGCACGTGGTCGCGCCTCGCCTCCGCTCGGCGTGCCGAGATCACGCCCTCGCTTGTCCCCTGGGCGATCGAAGGCCAGGACGTGCCGGTCGAGACCTGGACCGCCGCCATGGCGGATGCCGGCCTGACGTTCGGGCCGAACTTCCGGCCCCTGCGGGCGCTGCGGGTCGGGGCGGGACAGGCGGCGGGGGAGGTGGCGGCGGGCGATCCGATCGTGGCGGTCGATGCCGGGCTGCAGGCGATCGGCGCCGCGGTCGCGTTCTCCCACGCGGGCGGCGCCGCGCCCTGCGCGTCCGGCACCCCGACCCGCGCGCCCGGCGCCCCGGCAGGAGCCGCACCGGCGCTGGGCTTCCGGCCCGCCTCGATCGGGCGGTTCGCGGCGACCGGGGAGCTGGGCCGCACCCGGACCGTGCTGGCCCGCATCAGTGTCGATACGCCCGACGCGAAGACCGGGGACGTGCTGTGGCTGGACGCGGCCGGCACCGTCCTCGCCGAGGCGCGCGACGTGGTGTGCCGCCGCATCCGTCCCGCGATCGACGCGATGCTGCATCGCCTCGCATGGCTTCCGGACGCCGACCCCGCGCTGACCGCACCGCATGCGGCGCTGGAGCGGGCCGCTTGCGCCTTCGCCCGCGACGCGCTCGCCGCCATCGATGGGCCGGAGCGCTCCCCGCCCGGCGCACTCGCGCGCGTGCCACTCGCCACACCCGCCCGCCCCGCGATCGCGACCTTGCTCCGCCCGCACGCCGCGGCCGCCGACCCGGAGTTGCGCGACCCGGCCGCGCTGTGTCGCGAGCTGGCGGCGCGGCATCCGGACCATGCAGCCGAGATCGACCTCGTCGCCCGCTGCGGCGCGGCGCTGCCATCCGTGCTGGACGGGACGCGCGACCCGCTCGAACTCCTGTTCGGCGGCGAGGGGGCGCATGGCGCCTACCGCGCCTCCCCGCTCGCCGCCCATCTGAACGCGATCGCCGCCGCCGTCGCCCGCGGGGCGCGGCCCGCGCGCGTGATCGAGATCGGCGGCGGCACCGGCGCCACCACGTCCGCACTCCATCCCGCGCTGCCCGCCCGCTCGGACTACCTGTTCACCGACCTCTCCCCCGCCTTCCTCGCCGCGGCGGAGCAGCGGTTCGGCGTGCGCACCGCGCCGCTCGACATCATGCGCGATCCCGCGGCGCAGGGGATCGAGACCGGTGCCTGGGACCTCGTGGTCGCCGCCAACGTGCTGCACGCGACCCCCGACCTCGCCCGCGCCGTGCGGCATGCGGTGGGGCTGCTGGCCCCCGGCGGCCGCCTGCTGCTGGTCGAGGGCACCGCGGCGCTGGCGCGGCTCGACATCACCTTCGGGCTCACGGAGGCCTGGACGCGGCAGGACGACCGCGCGCTCCGCCCCTGCCACCCGCTGATCGACGCCGCCGCCTGGCACCGGCTGCTGGCCGAGGCCGGCCTCGCGGACATCGTCACCGTGGCGGAGCTGGGCGGCCAGGCGGTGCTGACCGCGCGGGCCGGCGCGCCGCGCTGGGTCGCGGTCGGACGCACCCCGGCCGCCTGTGCCGCCGACCTGCCGCTGCTGCCGCCCGAGGCGCCGCTGCCCGACCGCCTCGACGGGGTCGTGTGCCTTGCCGGCTGGGAAGCGGACGAGGCCGGCGGGCCAAATTCCGGGGGCGGGACCCCGGATCCGGACGGCGCGCTTTTGGAGCTCCTGGCGCTCGCGCGGCGCCTGATCGCGCGGCAAGACGCACCGCGCCTGCTCCTGCCGCTGCCCGACCCCGCTTCCCCGGAGCGCGCGGCGCTGGGCGGGTTCCTCCGCACCTTGGGACGCGAACATCCGGAGCTGCGGCCCCGCAGCGTCGCGCTCGATGGCGCGCCCGCCACCGCGCTCGCGGTCGAGCGGGCGTTGGACGACGGGGAGGACCGGGTGCTCTGGCGCGGGCCGGATCGGCTGCACGCGCGGCTGGTCCCGCTGGCCGACGGAGAGGACCGCGCCGCCGCGCCTGCCGGTGACGCTCCCCCGCCGCGGACGTCCGGCACCGGCGCCGCGCGGCCCGGCGCGGACGACCGGACGGGCTGCCGGGTCGGCCATGACGGGGCGGTGGTCCCGCTCGATCCGCCGGTGCCGGGGCCCGGCGACGTGCTCCTCCGCGTGCGGGCCGCCGGCCTGAACTACAAGGACGCGCTCACCGTCGCGGGCCAGGTGCCGCCCGCCGGTCCCGGCCTGGGCGGGGAGGCGGCGGGCGAGGTCATCGCAGTGGGACCCGGCGTCACCGGGGTGTCGGTCGGACAGGCCGTGGTCGCGGTCGGCGCCGGCGCGCTGGCCACGCATCTCTGCGCCGATGCGCGGCTGGTGCTGCCGAAGCCGCCGGCCCTCGGCTACGCGCAGGCCGCCGCCATCCCAATCGCGGGCACCACCGCCTGGCATGCGCTGCATCACCTCGCCCGCGTGCGCCCTGGCCAGCGTGTGCTGGTGCATGCGGGGACCGGAGGCGTCGGCTGGTTCGCGGTCCGCCTCGCGCAGGCGGCCGGGGCCACCGTGGTTGCCACGGCCGGCACGCCGGAGAAGCGCGCGCGGCTCGCGGCCATCGGCGTGGCGGAGGTGTACTCCTCCCGCGACGACGGTTTCGCCGCGGCGGCCCCGGTCGACATCGTGCTGGGCGCGCTGCCGCCCGCCCTGCGCGCGGCCGCGGTGCGGTTGCTGCGGCCAGGCGGGACCTATGTCGAGATCGGCCGGATCGGCGTGCCCGCCACCGCGCCGCGCCCCGACATCGCCTGGCACGTGGTCGCGCTGGATCGGGTAGAGGCCCCGGTGTTCGCCGCGATCCTGCGGGAGGTGCTGGACGCGGTCGCCGCCGATCCCTCGCTGCTGCCGCCGATCCGGTCGGTGCCACTCACCGGGACGGAGGCGGCGCTGGGCGCGATGATGCGGGCCGCGCATGTCGGCAAGCTGGTCGCGCTGCCGGCGCTGCCGGCGGCAATCCGCGGCGATAGCAGCTACCTGGTGACCGGCGGCTTGGGCGGGCTGGGGCCGGACATCGCCGCCTGGCTGGCGCGCCGGGGGGCGGGCGGGGTCGTGCGGCTGGCGCGCCGCCCGCGACGGGCGGGCGGGGCAGAGGCGGTGCACGCGAACGCCGAACCCACGCAGGAAGCGGCGTTCGGCGACGTGGTGCCCGGCGACGTGGTGCCGAGCGACGTGGTGATCGGAGACGTGGTGCCCGTCGACGTGGTGCCCGGCGACGTGGTGCCGAGCGACGTGGTGATCGGCGACGTGGTGCCCGGTGACGTGGTGATCGGCGACGTGGTGATCGGGGACGTCACCGATCCGGCGGCGCTGGCGGCGGTCGACGCGCATCTCGCGGCGCGCGGCCTGCCGCCCCTGCGCGGCGTGATCCATGCGGCGGGCGTGCTGGAGGATGCGACGATCGCGACCCTGGACCCAGGCAGCTTCGCCCGCGTCGCGGCCCCGAAATGCGACGGGCTGCGGGCGATCCAGGCGCGCTGGCCGGATCTGGAACTGCTGGTCGGCTTCTCCTCGGCCGGGGCGCTGTTCGGGTCGGCGGGGCAGGCCGCGCATACCGCGGCCTCGGCGGCGCTCGATGCCGCGCTGGCCGAGGCCGCTGCGGCGGGCCGGCCCGCGGTCGCGATCGACTGGGGCGCCTGGCGCGAGCGCGGCGCCGCCGCCGACCGCGGCACGACCGCGGCGCTGCTGGCCGGCATGGGCACGATCGGCATCCGGGACGGGTTCGCCGCGCTCGACCGCGTCCTGCAGAGCGGCATGCCGCACGCGGCGGTGCTGCCGGTCGACCGCCCCGCCATGCGCGCGGCCGGCACGTTGCCGCGGCTGCTCGAGACCGCTGCGGGCGAGGCGATCCCGCTCCGGCCCGATATGGGCGCCGATCCGGACATCGCCGCGCACGCATCGGGGACGGCCGCGGCAGGCGAGACGGATGCCACCCCGTCGGGCGGTGCGGCCGCCGGAGCGACCAGCCCGGCCGCCGCCGCGGAGGCCATGCCCGAGGAGGAACGCCGGCGCTGGCTGCAGGCGCGCATCGCCGCAGAATGCGCCGCCATGCTGGCGCTGCCCGGCGCCATCGACCCGCGCCGGCCGCTGCAGGAGCTGGGTCTCGACTCGCTCGCCGCGCTCGAGCTGCGCAACCGGCTGGGCCGCGTGGTGGGCGCGGTGCTGCCGGCCAGCCTGCTGTTCGACCATCCGACCGTCGCGGCGCTGACCGCGCATCTGGGGGCGGCGCATTTCGGGCTTCATGAGGATCAGGCGGAAGCCGCCGCGCCGGTCCGGACCGGTCCGGCGCCGGGGATCGTGTCCGAGGCGCTGGACACCGCCTCCGACGCCGATCTCGACGCGGCGCTCGCCGCCTTCGCCGCCCTGCATGGAGAAGACGCATGAGCGGCGTCGAGAGCGCGGCCGATCGCCGGGTCAAGGAACAGGCGGTCCGTCTGCTGCAGCGCATGCAGGCCAAGCTGGATGCCGCCGAGGCGCGGTTCTCCGCCCCGATCGCGGTGGTCGGCATCGGCTGCCGCTTCCCCTTGGGCGACACGCACGACGCCTTCTGGTCGGCGCTCGCCGCCGGCCGCGACGGTATCCGGCCGGTGCCGCCGGAACGCTGGGAGGCCGGGGAGGGACCGGTCGCACGCGGCGGGTTCCTGGAGGGCGTGGACCTGTTCGACGCCGCCTTCTTCGGCATCAGCCCGCGCGAGGCGGTGCAGATGGACCCGCAGCAGCGGCTGATGCTCGAAGTGGCGTGGGAGGCGCTGGAGGATGCCGGCCTGCCGCCCGACCGGCTGGCGGGCACGAAGACCGGCGTCTATGTCGGCTGCTGCACCGCCGACTACGCCCGTGTGGGCGACCCGGACGAGGCGGCGGCGGACGGCTATGCCGCGACCGGCAACGCGCCGGGCGTCGCCGCGGGGCGGATCGCCTACACGCTGGGGCTGCAGGGGCCGGCGCTGGTGGTGGACACGGCGTGCTCGTCCTCGCTGGTCGCGCTGCACCTCGCGGTGCAGGCGTTGCGCGCGGGGGAATGCGCGACGGCGCTGGCGGGCGGGGTCAACCTGACCCTGCTGCCCCAGGGCGCGGCGACGCTGGACCGGCTGTCGATGCTGTCTCCGGACGGGGCGTGCCGCGCGTTCGATGCCGGGGCGAACGGCTTCGTCCGTGGCGAGGGCGCGGGCGTGCTGGTGCTTCGACCGCTGGCGGATGCGGAGGCGGCGGGAGATCGCGTGCTGGCGGTGATCCGCGGGTCGGCGGTGAACCAGGACGGGCGGAGTGCGGGGCTGACCGCGCCGAACGGCCCGGCGCAGGAGGCGGTGATCCGTGCGGCCCTGGCCAATGCGGGGCTGGCGCCCGAGGCGGTGGACGTGGTCGAGGCGCACGGCACCGGGACGGCGCTGGGCGATCCGATCGAGATGCATGCGTTGGCTTCGGTGTTCGGAGGACGCACGCGGGAGCTGCTGGTCGGGTCGGTGAAGACGAATATCGGCCACGCGGAGGCGGCGGCGGGTGTGGCCGGTCTGGTGAAGGCGGTGCTGATGCTGCGGCACCAGGCGGTGCCTCCGACGCTGCATTTCGAGCGGCTGAACCCGCATATCGACCTGGGCGGCGTGCCGGTATCCGTGCCGACGGCGTTGGTCGAGCGGGACGTTCGTGTGGTGGTGGTGAGCTCGTTCGGGTTCTCCGGCACGAACGCGCATGTGGTGCTGGAGCGGGCGGAGACGGCGCGTGCGGTCCCCGCGGCCGCCGCGCCCCCCGTGGCTGCTGAAGCCCCCGTGGCTGCTGAGGTCCCCGCGGCTGCTGAGGTCCCCGCGGCTGCTGCGCCCTCCGTGTCATGGCCGGGCTTGTCCCGGCCACCCACGACTTTGCCGCATGAGGCACCGACAGTCGTGGATGGCCGGCCTTCGCCGGCCATGACACGGGGGGGCGCGGACACGGGCACGGCGCCGGGCACGGCGCCGGCCCCGTCACGGGAGAGCAACGCCCCACCCCGCCTGCTGATCTCCGCCTGCTCCCCCGGCGCGCTCCGGACGCTGATCGCGCGGTATCGCGCGCTGCTCGCGGCCGGGGCCGCGTTCTCCGACCTCTGCCATGCCGCGTCCGTCGGTCGCGCGCGGCTCCCGTGGTGGGTGTGCGTCGACGCTCCCGACCAGCTCGAAACCGCCACCCCGTCCGACGGGCCGCCTCCGGAGATCGGCCCCCAAGCCGGCCGTCGCGTCGACCTGCCGCTCACCCCGTTCGACCGGCAGCGCTACTGGCGCGACGATACCGACCGCATGCCCGGCCGCCGTCTCGACCACGCGGGCGAGACCCCGGTCTTCGCGGTCACGCTGCAGCCGAACGCGCCGCTGCTTGCCGACCATCGCGTGCGCGGCGAGCGGCTGCTGCCCGCGGCCGACATGCTGGAACGGCTGCGCGCGGCGGCGGAGGCCGCGGGGCAGGGGGGCGCGCTGCGCGACGTCACCTTCGACCGGCCCCTCGCGGTGGCGGCGCCGCGGCGCGTGCAGGTGCTGGCCGGGACACCCATCGCGCTGTTCGCCCGCCAGGGCGAGGGCTGGCAGCGGCATGCCGCCGGCCATCCGGCCGACCCGGGACCTGCCGACCGGATGGACCTCGCCGCGCTCGCGGCGGCCTGTCCGGAGCCGATCGATCCCGCGTCCTTCGCGGACTGGATCGCGGGCACCGGCCTGGAATACGGCCCGTTCTACGACTGCATCGCCACGCTCGCCCGGGGCCCGTCCCAGGCGCTCGCCCGGCTTGCGCCCGCGCCCACCGTGGCACTGCTCGACGCCGCGTTCCGCACCGCCGGCGCCATCGCCTTCGGCGCGGCGGGTGCGGCACGGCTGCCGGCGGGGATCGCGCGCTACGAGCGGCTCGCGACGCCGGCGGGCGGCACGCTCTGGGCGCATGCGCGCCTGGTCATGGAAGGGCCGGACCTCAGCGTCGTCGACGTCCGCCTGCTGGATGATGGCGGGGCGGTGCTCGCGCGCATCGACGGGCTGCGGCTTGCCGCGGCCGGGGCGCGGGCCGACCCGTGGCGATCCTGGCTGCACCGGGTGGCGTGGGTGCCCGCGCCCGCCCCCGCCGCACGCTGCGCCGGGATCCTCGCGGCGCTCGAGGATCCCGCGCCGCTCGAGGCGACGCTGGACGCGGCGGCGGCGCGGTTCGCGCGCGCGGCGCTCGCGACGGTGCGCGAGGAGGAGGTGGCGCCCCGGCACCGCCGCCTGTGGCAGCATCTGCCCCGGCTCGCCGCCCGTGCGGCGGATGCCGCACCGCCGCAGGACGCGCATGCCACCGGTCCTGAAGCCGCGCTGCTCGCAAGACCCGAAGACGGGCTCCTCGCAAGACCCGAAGACGCGCTGCTCGCAGGACCCGAGTACGCGCTGCTCGCGCGATGCGGCGCCGCGTTGCCGGACGTGCTCCGCGGCACCGTCGACCCGCTCGCCCTCATCTTCGCCGACGGGGCGGCCGGCGGGATCTACCGCGACGCCCCGGCCTATCGCGCCGCGAACGAGGTCGTGGCGACGCTCGCAGCCGGCGTGCTGCCGCCGACCGGCGCGGTGCGCGTGCTGGAGATCGGCGCCGGAACCGGCGGCACGACCGAGGCCGTGCTGGCCGCCCTCGACCCCGCCCGCACCGAGTATTGGTTCACCGATCTCAGCCCGACCCTGGTCGCCCAGGCCCGCGCGCGGCTCCCCGCCCAGCACTTCCAGCCGCTCGACATTGAGCGCCCGCCCGCCGATCAGGGCGTGCCGGACGGTGGGTTCGACCTCGTCCTGGCGGCGAACGTGCTGCACGCCACGGCGGATCTCGGCGCCGCGGTCGACCATGCGCTGCAGACGCTGGCGCCGTCCGGGCGGCTGCTGTTGCTGGAGACCGCGCCGACGGGCAACCCGGCGGCCGGATGGATCGACCTGGTCTTCGGCCTGACCGAGGGCTGGTGGCGCTTCGCCGACACGACGTTGCGGCCTGACTACCCGCTGCTGGACCGGCCGGCCTGGGCGGCCCTGCTGCACGAGCGCGGCCTCGAGGTGGAGACGCTCGCCCTGCCGGGCCATACCGTCGTGCTCGCCCGCCGGCGGGTCGGGGTGCGGCTGCATCGCGATGCCGGCGGACCCGCGGCGGCGCGTTGCGCGGCGTTCCTCCAGACCATCCAGTCACTCCGGCCGGAGGAGCGGACGCTCGTCCTGCTCACCAGCGGCGCCATGGGGCCGCACGCCACGGATCCCGCGGGTGCCGCGCTGTGGGGAATGCTGCGCAGCCTGCGGCTCGAGCGGCCGGACCGTGCGGTGCGCGGCATCGACGCCGCCGACCCCGAGGCGGCCTGGGCGGTGGAGCGCTTCACCGCCGAACCCGAGGTGGTGGTCGACGGCATGCGCCGCGTCCCGCGCCTCGCCGCGCCGGACGCGGGCGCGCCTGCCGCGATTCCGGCGGACCGGTACGTGCTGGTCACCGGCGCCCATGGCGGGCTGGGGCGGTTCGCCGCCGAGTGGCTGGTGCGGCGCGGCGCGCGGCACCTGGTGCTGACCGGTCGCGCCGCCGCCGAACCCGGCTGGATCGCCGCCTTGCGTGCGGCGGGCGCGACGGTCCGCCTGGAGCCGTGCGACCTGGCCGATCCCGCGGCGCGTGCCGACTGGATCGCTCGCCTGCCGCCGCTCGCCGGCATCGTGCATGCGGCCGGAACGCTGGACGATGCCACTTTGGCGGAGGCTCGGCCGGCGCAGTTCGCCGCCGTGCTGGCGCCGAAACTCGACGCGGCTCTGGCGCTGGATGCGGCCTTCCCGGCGCTGGAGTTCTTCCTGCTGTTCTCCTCGGCGGTCGGGCTGTTCGGCCAGGCGGGCCAGGCGAGCCATGTCGCGGCGAGCGTCGCGCTGGACGCGCTGGCCGATGCGCGCCGCGCGCGCGGGCAAGCGGCGGTGAGCCTCGGCTGGGGCGCGTGGCGGGACATCGGCGCCGCGGCCGACCGCGCGACCCTGCTGCGGCGGATGGAGGCGCAGGGCTTCGGCACGATCTCCCCGCAGGGCGGCGAGGCGGTGCTGGACTGGGCGCTGGGCGCCGCCGGCGCCGTCGCGGTGCTGCCGATGGACCGTGCGCGAGTCCTGGCGGGATTTGGCGATCGCCGCCCGCCCGCACCGGTGGCCGCCTGGGGGACCGGCTCCGCCGGGTCGCCGCCTGGCGCGGCCGCTTGGGATGCCCCGGGGCTGGCGCTGGCTCAAGGCGGGGCGACGCGCGGGGTGCTGGGTGGGGTGGAGGCGGGGCGTGCGGCCGATCGGGGCGGCGGGAATGACGCGGTGCGTGGCCCGTCGGTCCCGGCCGGCGCGGGACCAGCGAGCGGGGCGGAGGGCGAGGTCGATTTCGCCGCCCTGGTCGCCGGGGAGGCCGCCGCGGTGCTGGGCTACCGGCCCGGCCAAGCACTCGACCGAGCGGCGAACCTGTTCGAGCTGGGACTCGATTCGCTGATGGCGGTGGAGCTCCGTAACCGGCTGCAGGCGCGCCTCCCTGGCCGCTCGCTCAGCGCGACCTTGTTGTTCGAGCACAGCAGCGTGGCCGCCCTCGCATCCCATCTCGGGGGCGAGGCGCGCGTCGTGGCGGCACCGGCGCCGATCGTCGTGGCGGACGCGCCGATCGCGGTGGTCGGCATCGGCTGCCGGTTCCCCGCGGACGGGGCGGACCCCGCGCGGTTCTGGGCGGCGCTGGCGGCCGGACGGGACGGCGTCGGCCCGCACCCCGACCGGCCGGACGCGCCGGCGGGGACGCGCCTGGCCGGCTACCTGCCCGATGTCGCGGGGTTCGACCCCACGTTCTTCGGCATCGCGCCGCGCGAGGCCGTGTTCATGGACCCGCAGCACCGGCTGGTGCTGGAGGTGGCGTGGGAGGCGCTGGAGGACGCGCTGATCCCCCCCGACAGGCTGGCCGGTTCGGCGGCGGGCGTGTTCCTCGGCATGTGCAACTACGACTACGCGCAGATCGCCGCCGCGGCCGAGGGCGCGGACGGCTATGCCGGCACCGGCGGCGCGCCCAGCATCGCGGCCGGGCGGATCTCCTACCTGCTGGGGCTCACCGGCCCGGCGATGGTGGTGGACACGGCGTGCTCGTCCTCGCTGGTGGCGGTGCATCTCGCGGTGCAGGCGCTGCGCCGCGGCGAATGCGTGCTGGCCCTCGCCGGCGGCGTGAATCTGGCGCTGGGGCCGGGGACCACCACGGCGCTGGAGCGCCTGTCGATGCTGTCCCCCGACGGGCACTGCAAGGCGTTCGACGCGCGCGCCGACGGGTTTGTGCGCGGCGAGGGCTGCGGGATGGTGGTGCTGAAGCGGCTGGCGGACGCGGAGGCGGCGGGGGACCGGGTTCTGGCGGTGATCCGCGGGTCGGCGGTGAACCAGGACGGGCGCAGTTCGGGCCTGACCGCACCCAGCGGCGCCGCGCAGGAGGCGGTGATCCGTGCGGCCCTGGCCAATGCGGGTCTCGGGCCCGAGGCGGTGGACGTGGTCGAGGCGCACGGCACCGGGACGGCGCTGGGCGATCCGATCGAGATGCACGCTCTGGCTTCGGTGTTCGGGGGGCGCACGCGGGAGCTGCTGGTCGGGTCGGTGAAGACGAACATCGGCCACGCGGAGGCGGCGGCGGGTGTGGCCGGTCTGGTGAAGGCGGTGCTGATGCTGCGGCACCAGGCGGTGCCTCCGACGCTGCATTTCGAGCGGCTGAACCCGCATATCGACCTGGGCGGCGTGCCGGTATCCGTGCCGACGGCGTTGGTCGAGCGGGACGTTCGTGTGGTGGGGGTGAGCTCGTTCGGCTTCTCCGGGACGAACGCGCACGTGGTGCTGGCCGCTGCGCCCTCCGTGGCTGCTGCACCCCCCGCGGCTGGTGAGGGCCCCGTGGCCGCTGCGCCCCCCGCGGCTGCTGAGGCCCCCGTGGCCGCTGCGCCCCCCGTGTCATGGCCGGGCTTGTCCCGGCCACCCACGACTTTGCCGCATGAGGCACCGGCAGTCGTGGATGGCCGGCCTTCGCCTGCCATGACACAGGGCGCCGCTTCGGCCATGATACGGGGCGACGCGCCGGCCACGACACAGGGCGACGCGCCGGCCACGACACAGGGCGACGCGCCGGCCATGACACAGGGCGACGCCCCGGCCATGACACAGGGGGGCGCGCCGGTCCCGCCACGGAACGACCCGGCGGCCGCGGCGCGGAACGACGCACCGGCCACGCCTCGGGACAGCAACGCGCCGTCGCCGCCGCGGACCGGCGCCGCGCCACCCCGCCTGCTGATCTCGGCCCGCACCCCCGACGCACTCCGCACGCTCGTCGTGCGCTATCGCGCGCTGCTCGCGGCCGGCGCCGACTTCGCCGACCTCTGTCACTCCGCCGCCATCGGCCGCGCGCGGCTGCCCTGGTGGGTGTGCGTCGACTCGCCCGAAGGTCTCGAAACCGCCGAACCCTCCGACGCCTCGCCGCCGGATGTCGGCATCCCCGACGGGCGGCGCGTCGACCTGCCGCTCTATCCGTTCCAGCGGCAGCCCTACTGGGCGCATCCGAAGCGCACGCGGCCCTCTCCCGCCGGCAGCCACCCGCTTCTCGGCGCGCGCCTGCGGTCGGCGCTGCGCGTGCGCCAGCATGAGGCGGTGATCGCGCCCGACGCGCCCGCCTGGCTCGCCGACCATGACGTCGCGGGACGTATCGTCGTTCCGGCGGCCGCCCTGCTCGAAATCATGCTCGCCGCCGCCGGACTCGCGCGGCCCGTCGTCCTCGGCGACGTCGGCTTCGAGGCGATGCTGGCACCGGCGGACCACCCGGTGGTGCAGACCACGCTCGACCCCGCGACCGGCCGCATCGAGGTCGCGGCGGCGCCGGACGATGCGGACGCTCCCTTCACCCCGATCGCCGCCGCGCATCTCGCGCCCGCCCCGGACCCCTCCACCGCGCTGGACCCGTCCGCTCGGATTCTGCCGACCTCTCTCCGCGATCTCGCCGCCCTCGACGCCGCCGCGGACCGGCCGATGGAAATCGCCACGCTCTACGCGCGGTTCGTCGCCGCGGGCCTGGCGTATGGACCGGCCTTCCGCACCCTCCGCACCCTTCGCGGCGGGACCGGCGTCGCAGTGGCGGAACTCGCCCCGGCGGACACGGCCTTCCATCTCGATCCGCGCGTGCTCGATGCCGCCTGGCAGAGCCTCGCCGCCGCCTTGCCGCCCGACGGCGCCGCGGCGCTCGTCCCGGTCGGGCTCGACCGCTTCGCCTGGTTCGGCGGCGTCCCGGCGCGCTCCGTTCTCCGCCTCACCGCACCGGATCGTGCCGACGTCGCGTTGCTCGATACCGCCGACCGCCCCGTCGCGGTCTGCGAGGGACTGCGACTCGTGGCCATCGGCCTGCCCGCGTCCGTGCTGCAGGAGACGGTGTGGGAGCCCGCGCCCGCCGGCACCGAAACGCCCGCCTGGATCGATTGCCGCGCCGAGACGAATCCGGTCGCCGCCTGCTGGCGCGTGCTGGAGGCGTTCCGCGCCGCCCCCGCGGAGGCATCGCGCCTGGCCGTGCTCGCCGCCGGCGCCACGTCCGGCCCTCCGTCGGCCGCGCAGGCCGCGCTGGTAGGGCTGGTCGCGACCCTGGCCCGGGAGCGGCCCGAACTCCGCCCCGTGCTACTGGACCTGGACGCCGCCGCGCCCCCGCCGCCGATCCCGGCGGAGTCCGGTCCGCTGCTCGCGATGCGGGACGGCGCGCTGCTCGCCCCGCGCCTCGCGCCGCGTCCGCCGGTGCAGCTGCCGGCCGCGCCCTTCGTGCTGGCGCGCGGCGCCGCGGCCACGCTCGACGCGCTGCGCTGGACACCGGCGGAGCCCCGGCCGCTCGGTCCCGGCGAGGTGGAGATCGAGGTCACCGCGACCGGCATCAACTTCCGCGACGTGATGAACCTGCTGGGGGTCTATCCCGGCGATGGCGGCGCGCCGGGGGTGGAATGCGCCGGCACCATCACCGCCATCGGCCCCGGCGTGACCGACCGCCGTCCCGGCGAGGCGGTGGTCGCCATCGCCCCCGGCAGCTTCGCGAGCCACGTGATCGCCGATGCGCGCCTGACCTGCCCCGTGCCGATCGGGCTCGACTGGCAGGCGGCCGCCGCCCAGCCGGTGGCGATGCTCACCGCGCGGCTCGCGCTCGCCGAGGTCGCAGGCCTGCGCCCCGGTCAGCGTGTGCTGATCCATGCGGCGACGGGCGGCGTCGGATTGGCCGCGCTCGCCCTGGCCCAGCGGATCGGAGCCACGGTCGTGGCGACCGCCGGCTCCCCCGCCAAGCGCGCCCGCCTCGCGGCGCTGGGTGTGACCGAGATCCACGACTCCCGCAGCCTGGACTTCGCCGCCGCCGCCCCGGTCGACGCCGTGCTCAACAGCCTGACGGGCGCCGCCATTCCGGCCGGCCTGCGGCTGCTCGCCCCCGGCGGCGTGTTCCTGGAACTCGGCAAGGCGGAACTGTGGACCGAGGCGCAGGTCCGCGCCGTCCGCACGGACGTGCGCTACGAGGTGGTGGCGCTCGACCGTGTCATCCTCGAGGAGCCGGATCGCGTCGGGGCCATGCTGCGCGACGCCCTGGCCGCGCTCGCCGCTGGCGAGGCGCCGCTGCCGGTGCGGCGTCACCCGTTCGGCGCCGCGGTCGAGGCGCTGCGGGATATCCAGGCCGCGCGCCATGTCGGCAAGCTGGTGCTGGCCCGCGCTCGGTTCCGCTCCGACGCCAGCTACGTGGTCTCCGGGGGCACCGGCGCGCTGGGGCGGCACCTGGCCCGCTTCCTCCGCGCCCGCGGGGCCGGCCAGGTGGTGCTGCTGGCTCGCCGCGCCGCGGAGGTGCCGGACGCGACGGTCCTGCCGGTCGACGTGGCGGACCCGGCCGCCGTGGCGGATGCGCTCGCCGGCATCTCGCCCCCGATCAAGGGCGTGTTCCACCTGGCGGCGGCGCTGCACGACGCGACTGCGATCCGGCTCACGCAGGCCGATCTCGACGCCGCCTTCGCCGCCAAGCTGCGCGGGGCCGAGGCGCTGGACCGCGCGACCGCGGCCCTGCCGCTCGACCATTTCGTGCTGTTCGGCTCGCTGGCCGGGGTGGTGGGATCGGCCGGCCAGGCGAACTACGCCGCCGCCAATGCGGCGCTGGACGCGCTGGTGCGGCGGCGCCGCGCGGAGGGGCGGCCGGCGCTGCTGCTCGACTGGGGCGCGTGGCAGGGCGAGGGCATGGCGCAGGCGCTGTCCGGTCCGGCCCTGTCGCCCGCCGCCGCCCTGGCCGCGCTCGACGTCGCGCTGTCCTCGGACCTCGCGCGGGTCGCGGTCAGCGCCGCGGCGGCTCCGACCCGCGTGGAGGTGCCCGATCTCGCGGCACGGCTCGCGGCGGCGGTGGGCACCGCAAAACGCGCGGTGCTGGCCGAGACGGTGGATGCGATCGTCGGCCGCATCCTGGGGTTGGGGGACCTCGGCCTGGAACGCGCGCGGCCGCTGACGGAACTCGGGCTCGACTCGCTGATGGCGGTCGAGCTGCGCAACGCGCTGGGCGCGGCGATCGGCCGCAGCCTGCCCACCAGCCTGGTGTTCGACCACCCGACCGCCGCGGCGCTCGCCGATGCGCTCGCGGCGGAGCTGGGCCTCGTCGCGATGCCTCCCGCGATCCCCGACCCGGCGCCGGTTCCGCCGGCCCCGATCGCCGCGGTGCCCGAGGACGACCTCGACGATGATGCGGCGCTCGCGCTGCTGGAACGGAAGCTGAGCCATGCCGGTTACTGACACCCGCGCCCGCGAGGCGAGCGCCGTCCGTCGCGCGCTGGCCATGATCCAGGACCTGGAGGGGCGGCTCGCCGCCGCCCGGGCTCAGGCCCACGCGCCGGTGGCGATCGTCGGCCTGGGCTGCCGCTTTCCCGGCGCGGGGGAGGGACCGGACGCGTTCTGGTCGCTGCTCGCGGAGGGAAGGAGCGGCGTGACCGAGGTGCCGCGCGACCGCTGGGACCTGGATGCGTTCTACGACCCCGATCCGGATGCGCCGGGCAAGACGAACGCGCGCTGGGGCGGGTTCCTTGCCGATGTCGACGCATTCGACGCCGCGCTGTTCGGCATCGCGCGGCGCGAGGCCGAGGCGATGGACCCGCAGCACCGCCTGCTGCTCGAGGTGACCTGGCGCGCGCTGGAGCATGCCGGCGTCGCACCCGACGGCCTGACCGGCAGCAAGACGGGCGTCTTCGTCGGGTTGAGTACATCGGATTACGGCACGCTGATGGGCGCGGGCCGCGACGCGTCCTGGATCGACGCCTATGCGAGCCTGGGCAACGCGGCGAGCATCGCGGCGGGGCGGATCGCCTATGCCTACGGCCTGCAGGGGCCGGCGATGGTGGTCGACTCGGCGTGTTCGTCCTCGTTGACGGCGGTGCATTTGGCGGTCCAGGCGCTGCGGGCCGGGGAATGCGCGATGGCGCTGGCGGCCGGCGTCAACCTGACGCTGGCGCCGGAGCTGACGATCAACTTCACCAAGGCCCGCATGCTGGCGGCGGACGGCCGCTGCAAGACGTTCGACGCGGCGGCGGACGGCTATGTGCGCGCGGAAGGCTGCGGCGTCCTGGTGCTGAAGCGGCTGGCGGATGCGGAGGCGGCGGGGGACCGGGTTCTGGCGGTGATCCGCGGGTCGGCGGTGAACCAGGACGGGCGGAGTGCAGGGCTGACGGCGCCGAACGGCCCGGCGCAGGAAGCGGTGATCCGCGCGGCCCTGGCCAATGCGGGGCTGGCGCCCGAGACGGTGGACGTGGTCGAGGCGCACGGCACCGGGACGGCGCTGGGCGATCCGATCGAGATGCACGCGCTGGCTTCGGTGTTCGGGGGACGCACGCGGGAACTGCTGGTCGGGTCGGTCAAGACGAATATCGGCCACGCGGAGGCGGCGGCGGGTGTGGCGGGGCTGGTGAAGGCGGTGCTGATGCTGCGGCACCAGGCGGTGCCTCCGACGCTGCATTTCGAGCGGCTGAACCCGCATATCGACCTGGGCGGCGTACCGGTGTCCGTGCCGACGGCGTTGATCGAGCGGGACGTTCGTGTGGTGGGGGTGAGCTCGTTCGGCTTCTCCGGGACCAACGCGCACGTGGTGCTGGAGCGGGCGGAGACGGCGCGTGCGGTCCCCGTGGCCGTCGCGCCCTCCGCGGCCGTCGCGCCCCCCGTGGCCGCCGCGCCCTCCGTGTCATGGCCGGGCTTGTCCCGGCCACCCACGACTTTGCCGCATGAGGCACCGGCAGTCGTGGATGGCCGGCCTTCGCCGGCCATGACACGGGGGGGCACGGCCACGGCGCCGGGTACGGCGGCGGTCCCGTCACAGGAGGGCACGGGCACGGCGGCGGTCCCGACACGGGGGGGCACGGGCACCGCGCCGGGCACCGCCCGCCGCCCCGTGCACGCGCTTCCGCTCTCCGCACGCGATCCCGCGGCGCTGGAGGCATTGGTGGCCGCGTGGTCCGAGACCCTCGCCGATCCGGCGGCCGACTTCGCCGCGCTGTGCCATACCGCCGGCGCCGGGCGGGCCCGCTTCGCGCACCGGCTCGCGATCGTGGCGCCCGACGCCGGCGCCGCCCGAACCGCCCTCGCCACCGCCCCGCGCACCACCGCCGGCAAGCCGCGCGTGGCGTTCCTCTGCACGG
>Ga0209963_1000353_pt1 | contig 94051 bp, 87 predicted proteins | sample ThiBio_1000_biof_2_FD_183957 | JGI IMG/M metagenome (GOLD analysis project Ga0209963, IMG submission 183957) | Wastewater bioreactor microbial communities from Cape Town, South Africa - Thiocy_cont_1000_biof (SPAdes) | ecosystem: Engineered > Bioreactor > Thiocyanate-remediating >... | reverse complement strand
CGTCAGGGTCGCCATCATGCAGCGAAGGACCATTCGCGACCTGCTCGATCTGCCGGAGCCAATACCAAGATCCCGAGACCAGGATCAGGCCCAATTCCAATGGGCGTGACGAACCGGACAGCCGTGGCTCGACGGCCGGCCATGACGGGGTGGGCGGGTGCGCAGCGGCAACGCCCGCCGCGAGGCGCCTCCCGCTGCCCCGTGCACTCCGTGGCGCGCCCCAACCCGCCGCCCGCCCGGCCGTGCTTCCCCGCCGCCGCGCGCCCCAACCCACCGACCCCGCCGACCCCGACCTCACACCTGGTCGTAATCCACCACCACATGCGGCGTCAGCGGACGGGACTGGCAGGTCAGCACGAAGCCCGCCTCGGTCTCCCACGGCTCCAACGAGTAGTTGGCGAGCATTTCCACCCGTCCCTCCAGCAGCTTCGCGCGGCAGGTGCAGCACATGCCGCCCTTGCACGACCACGGCAGGGCGCGGCCGGCGCGCAGCGCGGCGTCGATGATCGTCTCGCCCGCCGCCAGCGGGATCTCGGTCCGCACGCCTTCGTAGATCACCGTCGCGGTCGACTCGGCCGGTGCCGTCGCCGGCGCCGCCACGGCGCGCGGGCGTGCGTCGGCCGCGGGCGTGAACCGCTCCACATGGATGCGCGCCGGGGAAACGCCCGCCTCGGCCAGCACGGCGGGAAGCCCCTCGATCATTGGCTGCGGCCCGCAGACCAGCGCCTGGTCGATCGCGCCCGCCGGCAGCATCGCCCCCAGCAGCCGTCGCAGCTTTTCCGCGTCCAGCCGCCCGTTCAGGATCGGCACGTCCTGCTGCTCGCGCGACAGCACGTGGAACACCGACAGGCGCGCGAGATGGCGGTCCTTCAGGTCCTCCAGCACGCCGCGGAACATGATGCCGTCCGTGCTGCGGTTGCCGTAGAACAGGACGAAGCGGCTCTCCGGCTCCTCTTCCAGCAGCGTGCGCAGGATCGACAGCACCGGCGTGATGCCCGATCCCGCGACGAACGCGGCGACCAGGCGCGGCCCTTCCGCCGGCGGCAACACGAAGCGCCCGTCCGGCGTCATCACCGACAGCGTGTCGCCCGCGCGAAGTGTCTCGTGCACGAAGCCCGAGAACGCCCCGCCCGGAATCCGCTTCACCGCCACGGCGAGCCACGGATCGGCGGGGGTCGAGCAGATCGAGTAGCTGCGGCGCACGGGCGCCCCCTCGATCACCGCCTCGAGCGTCAGGTACTGGCCGGGCTGGAACCTGTAGGCCGCCCGCAGCGCCGCCGGCACCGCGAGATGCAGCACCCGCGCATCCGCCGTCTCCGCCTCGATCGCCGCGACGGTCAGGTCGTGGAAGCGTGGGCTCACGCGCTGACCAGCTCCGGCTCCCGGCGCGGCAGGCGCACCACCAGGAAGCCGATCACCAGCAGGTTGAGAATGTTGAACGCCACGCCCGCGGCGAAGGCCGGTGCATAGAATCCGAAATGGTCGTACAGCGCGCCGGCGAACCAGCTGCCGAACGCCATGCCCGACATGCCGGTGAACAGCACGGTCGGAATGCGCCAGGACGCCTCGGCCGAGGGGAACAGGTCGCGGATCGCCACCGAGTAGGCCGGGATGATGCCGCTGAACCCCAGCCCGAAGGCGGCCGCGACGGTGAACAGCCCGACCTCGCTCTGCGTCAGCAGGAAGGCGCCGATCGCGAGGGCCTGCAGGGTCGAGCCGACCATCACGGTGCGCAAGCCCCCATACCGGTCGGCCATCGCTCCCCAGAGCTGGCGCGAGAGGAAGGCACAGCCCAGCAGCACCGACAGCATGGCCGCCCCATGCGTCGCCGAGATGCCGAGGTCGGAGCAGAATGCCACCAGATGGGCCGACGGCACCGCCATCGGCACGCAGCAGCAGAACGCCGCAAGGCAGATCAGCCCCTGGGTGAGGTTGGGCGGCATCCCCAGCACCGGCGCGCGTGAGCCGAAGCGGGCGCCGACCCGGCCGAGCTTCGGAGCATCGGGCGCGACACCCAGGGTGAACACCGCCGGCAGCACCACCGCGATCACCACCACGGAATACAGCAGCATGGTGGTCTGCCAGCCCCAGCCGTCGATCGCCCGCTCGAACAGCGACGGCCACACGACGCCCGCGATGTATTGGCCCGAGGAGATCAGCGCGACCGCGGTCCCGCGCCGCCGGTCGAACCAGCGGGTCACGTAGATCAGCAGCGGCGCGTAGATCGCCCCGATGCCGAACAGCCCGACCAGCAATCCGTGGCCGACATACAGCGCCCACACGCTGCCCAGCGTCGACAGCGCGAGCCCGGCGGTCGTCATCACCGCGCCGAACGCGACCACCGCGCGCAGCCCGATCCGGTCCGCGAGCCAGCCCATCAGGATGCCGCCCGTGCCCGTGCCCACCCAGACCAGCGCGCCGGCGAGCGCGATGACGGAGCGATCGGTGCCCAGCGCCTCGGTCATCGGCTTCAGCCCGACCACCACCAGCAGCGGCGCGCCATAGACGATCGAGAGCATGCCCAGGACGATGAAGGCGACGACCCAGGATTGTCGACCCTCGATGCTGGTGGGGATGCCGCCGGGGGGGCGCGGGCCAATCGCGCCGTGGCCGGCTCGCGGCGGCATCGCCTGATCGGGCATCCGGGTCGTCCTCCTTGCTGCCGCGCGGCGTGAGGTGAGCCGGTTTCGCCGGCACCCGACGCGGCCTATAACCCTGGAAGCGGTATGGACCGGCCCACGGCCGGTCGGCAAGTTGGAGAGACGGATGAGCGAACCCACCGGCCCCCTGAAGGGCCTGCGCGTATTCGACCTGACCCGGGTGCTGGCGGGCCCGACCTGCGCGCAGATGCTGGGCGATCTCGGCGCCGACGTGATCAAGATCGAGCGCCCCGGCGCCGGCGACGACACGCGCGGGTTCGCGCCCCCCACCATGCCCGGCACGCAGGAGAGCGCGTATTTCGTCGGCGTGAACCGCAACAAGAAGTCGGTCACGCTCGACATCGCGCAGAAGGAAGGCCAGGAGATCGCGCTGAAGCTGATCGCCGAGTGCGACATCCTGGTCGAGAACTTCAAGGTCGGCGCGCTCGCCAAGTATGGCCTTGGCTATGAGCAGCTCCATGCGAAGTTCCCGCGCCTGATCTACTGCTCGATCACCGGCTTCGGCCAGACCGGCCCCTATGCCCCGCGCCCCGGCTACGACAGCCTGATCCAGGCCATGGGCGGCGTCATGAGCCTGACCGGCGAACCCGACGGCCTGCCGCAAAAGGTTGGCGTCCCCGTCGCCGACCTGTTCGCGGGCCTCTATGGCTGCATCGGCATCCTGAGCGCGCTGCGCCACCGCGACCTGACCGGCCAGGGCCAGCAGATCGATATCGGCATGCTGGACACCCATGTGGCGTGGCTCGCCAACCAGGGCATGAACTTCCTCGCCACCGGGGAGAACCCGCCGCGGCTGGGCAACCAGCACCCGAACATCGTGCCCTATCAGGTGTTCCCGACGGCGGACGGCCACATGGTGCTGTCGATCGGCAACGATCCGACCTTCAAGCGCTTCTGCGAGGCGTTCGAGCTGACCCACCTGCTGGAGGACCCGCGCTTCGCCACCAACGCCGCGCGCGTGCAGAACCGGCAGTTCGTGACCGACACGCTGACGCCCGTGATGCAGCAGCACCCGACCGGCTGGTGGATCGAACGGTTGGAGGCGCTGAAGATCGGCTGCGGACCGATCAACACGCTGTCGCAGGTCTTCGCCGACCCGCACGTGGTCGCGCGCGACATGGTGGTGGAAATGCCGCATGCCTCCGGCCAGAGCGTGAAGGTGATCGCCAACCCGGTGAAGCTGTCGGAAACCCCGCCCGACTATCGCTTCGCCGCCCCTCTCCTCGGCCAGCACACCGACGAGGTTCTCGGCGAGCAACTCGGCCTCGACTCCGCGGCGATCGCCGCGCTGCGGGAGAAGGGCGTGGTGTGATACCGATGAGCCTCTTCGCTCATCGGTATTACGGCGTGGGGTTGGCGGGGCGGCCACGCCCAAGCAAAGACAATACCGCGCGCCGAGGTGATCTGCATGCGAGTCAGACGTTGCGCGCGCCGGTATGACCCGCGATCACCGGCGTGCCCTTCCCGATCGAGATCGTGGAAGGGACGCCGGTGTCATGAGGGTATGGCCACCCTGCGGGAGCGACTCGTCCTACTCCGCGGCCGCCCGTTCGGGCCCCGACTTCCACGCCTTCACCACCGGCAGCACCTCTTTCGCGAACAGCTTCATGCTGCGCTCAGAGACCTCGAGCGGCGTGCCGCCGAAGCGGAATGCGACGTTGAGTTCGAAATTGCCGAGAAGTCTGCGCCGGTCCTCGAGGCCTTGCAGGATCTTGTCCGGCGTGCCCCAGCTTGCGGCCTTCATGAAACCTTCGATCGCGCCGGAGAGCCCTGCCTGACGGGCGATCTCTGCCTTCTGCTGGTATGAGTCGTAGCCCTTCACGCTCTTGAAGTGCTCGCCCAGAAATTCATAGTGGTGGAAATTGCTTTCGACGAATTTCCCTTGATATTGCCGGGCCTCTTCCTCGGTCTTCGAGAGGTCGTCGCCGCAGACGCAGAATTCGGTCAGCATCACATGCGGCGGCTCCGTGCCATGGAACTGGCGGTGCAGCGCACGGCCGCGCTCGATCACCGGCAGGCGCATGTCCCAGGGCCGGTCAGCGAACATGACGATGTGGGCGCCGAGCTTCGCCGCCGAAACGACCGAATCCTCGGAGGAGGCGACGGCGTAGATGCGCCCATCGAACGCGTAGGCTGGGCGCGGTCGGATTTCAACACGGGGCTGCTTGTAGAACGGCCCATGCCCCTCGATGAAGCCGGTCTTCAACGCATTGACGATCATCGGCGCAGCTTCGTCGAACCTGCCACGCGACTCATCCATGTTGAGGCGGAACGCATGGAACTCGCGCCGAGCCAGTCCGCGTCCCATGCCGAAGCGGAACTTGCCCTTGCAGAGCATGTCCAGCACCGCCGCCTGCTCGGCGACGCGCAGCGGGTCGTGCCACGGCAGGATCACCGCCGCCGTGCCGAACGACATGCCCGGCAGCACCCCCGCAAGGTAGGACATGAGCTGGATGTTGTCGGGGACGAACGAGTAGTCGGCGAAGTGATGCTCGGCCGACCAGATGCAGTCGAAGCCGAGATCGGCGGCAAGCTTCGCGAGGTGGATTTCCTCCTCCCACGCACGCTGGTCGGTGCAGTTCTCCCACCCGTAGGTGGAGAACACCATCATCATGCCGACGTCCATGGTACGTTCCCGTGCACTTTTCTACTGAGCAGTAGAGTGACACGGAGGCCGCCGCGGCTCAACCGTCGGCCTGGTCCCGCCCGACCGGAGCGGTTTCGCAAGGCGGCGCCCCGTTCTCCAACCGCCGGTCGGATTACCGCAGTGATTTCACGAAGCGCTGCTCCCTGACCGTCGCGCCCCACTGCGCCCCCGGCCGTTCCTCCACGCAGGCGAAGCCGGCGGCCTCATAGAGGTGACGTGCCGCGTCGAGCCCGGCGAAGGTCCAGAGATGGATCTCCGGGAACCCCTGCGCCGCGGCGAACGCGATCGCCGCCGAGAGCAGCCGACGCCCGATCCCGCGCCCTCGCTGCCCGTCGGCGACGATGAACCAGCGCAGATGGGCGATGTCCGGTCCCAGATCTTGCCCGTCGATCGTGACCGAGCCCAGGACCGTCTCGTCCTCCAGCGCCGACCAGATCGCGTTGCCGGGATGATCCAGCCGGTTGCAGAACGCCGCCAGGCCGGCCGCGACGATCGACTCGAACGCCTGGCCGAACCCGGCTGCCGCCGCGTAGTGATGCGCATGCAGCTGCGTGACGCGGGCGATCAGGCCCGTCCGATAGCCGCGCTCGATCCGCACCGGGCGTGGCGCGACGCGGGCCGGCATCGCCAATGCGTCGGCGTAGAGCCGCAACCCGTCCACCACCGTCCGATGCCGGTCCTCCGGCAGGCGCTCCAGCGCCGCCCGCACCTGCGCCCGCGCGAAGTCGTGGATGCCCGCCACGCGCTGGCGCCCGCGCGGCGTGAGCCGGAGGGACTTGCTGCGCCCGTCCTCCGCGCTCGGCTGCTCCGCCACGTCACCTGACAGGACGAGCTTGCGGAGCATCCGGCTCACGCTGGATTTCTCGAGCCGCAGCCGTTCAACGAGAGCGGTCGCGGTGACGCCCTCCCGCGCCTCGATCTCGATCAGCGCATGCACGGCGGAGGGCGGCAGGTCGGTGCCGGCGAGCGAGCCGCGCATGAACCCGAACTCGCGGACCAGGTCGCGGGCGGCCTCGCGGAGGGTCTCGACGGTGTGCGCGCTTGCGGTCATGCCGGCCCTGATGGTTGGTTCATACAACGATATCGGCGCGGACCGATCGCGGCAAGCACCGGCGCTGGTTTTGCGAGGACGCGCGGGCCGGCGTGACTGCAAGCGGGGCCGTCCTGCGCTACCCTGCGGATCGCGCCGGTCGTCGACGCCCACACTGCGAGGTCCCTCGCCGCATGATCCCGCCCCTGCCGCCCGAGGCCATCCACCTCTCCTTCGAGCCCGGCCCGTACCGGATGGCGATGGGTCTCGTCACCGTGCCCGAACCGGCCTGGTTCGAGATCGACGCCCTCTACCCCGCCGAAATGGCGGAGCGGCGCGCGCTGCTCGCCACCCGCCATCCGGAGGTGTTTGGCGCGCTCCCCGGCTCCGAGGCCGCGCGGTCCGAGACCCTCGCGAGGATCGCGGAGCACCTGCCGCGGGTGCATCCCGGCTGGTTCCACCGCGACGGCGACCGCCTCACCAACCGGCTGACGCAGGAGAGCTGGGACCTGGCCGCGCCGCCTTGCGACCCGCTGGAGCTCGCCGGCCGGCTGGTGCAGGAGGATCTGTGCCTCATCCAGCACGGTCCCGAGGGTCCGCGCTTCACCGCCGCCATCCTGTGCTTCCCCAGCCGCTGGCGCCTGCACGAAAAGCTGGGCAAGCCGCTGGCCGCCGTGCACGGATCGGTGCCGATCTACCCGGAGCGGCTGGCCAACCCGGTCGACCGGTTCATGCGCGCGCTGAAGCCGGATCGGATCGCGAGCCGCGTCAACTGGTCCCTCCCCGACGACCCGGCGCTGTTCCAGCCCACCGGCAAGTGGCGGACCGATGCCGACGTGACGATCACGCCGGAGAATGCGGGCGAGCGGCTGTTCGTCCGGGTGGAGCGGCAGACGCTGCGGCGGCTGCCGGAGTCCGACGCCGTCCTGTTCGGGATCCGGGTGCACAGCTACTCCCTGCCCCGCATCGCCGCCGCACCGGAGATCGCGGCGCGGCTCGCCGACGCGGTCCGCGCGCTGCCGTATGGCGTTCTGCACTACAAAAGTATGCTGCCATTCCGCGACGCGCTGCTCGCGTGGCTGGATGCCCGTGCCGGCCCGCAAACGGTCACCTGAGTCCCCACGTTTACCTTCGGTTCACGTCGCCGTGTCCATGCTGGGTCGAAGCTCGAGGGCCTCCGCATGGAACCCAACCGAGCCGGGACGGCTGGCCGGAGTGGGAGGGTCGGCTCGCCCTGGCTGCTCTATGCCTGTGTCGTGCTGATCGTCGCCGCCATCGCCGCGGCCGAGGCTGGGGTGCTGTTCGCGCTGCGCGACATGACGCTGCGCAACGCCGCCATGCAGCTCGACGCGTTCGGCCGCGCCTATGCCGAGGAGACGGATCGCGCACTCCTCGGCCTCGACCGCGCACTGGCCGATCTGGCGGACCGGCTGGAGGCGGAGGGCGGGGCGGACGGACCGACGCTCGCCGCCCACATGGCCGCGCTCGCGCAGCAGCGGACGCTGCGGGAACGGCTGTCGGGCCTGCCGCACGTCACGACCATCGCCCTGCTCGATGCGCAGGGGCGGCCGCTCGCCTGGTCCCGCGTCACGCCCGCGGCCGGTGATGCGACACCCGAACGGGACTACGTGCGGGCCCTGCGCGCGGATCCGGCACGGCGGATCGTCGTGGGCGCGCCCATCCCGCATCCGGATGAGCCGCGTTGGGTGCTGCCGATCGCGCATCGCATCCGCGCCGGCGGGCAGGAGCTGGGCGGGATCGCCCTGGGCACCGTGGACCTGCGGCACTTCGAGACTCTGTTCCGCGCGATGGCGCCCCCGCCCGCGCTGCGGATGCTGCTGCAGCGCGACGACGGCGCGGCGCTGCTGCGCCAGACCGGACCTGACGCACAGGGCGCGGAGGGTGCCCCCCAAGCGGAAAGTGGTGCCGATCCCGCGGCGGATCGCACCCATCCGGCGGCAGGCGAAGATCCGGCGGCGAGCGAAGTGATCGCCGCGCGCCGGCCGCTGGCGGACTTCCCGCTGTCGGTCACGGTCACCCAGAGCCGGTCCGCCGCGCTCCGGCCATGGCGGGCGGCGCTGCCGGCGCTGCTGCTGGGCGGGGTGGCGCTCACGGTGCTCCTGGCCGGCGCGGTCCTCGCCGTGGGGCGACGGTGGCAGCGGCAGGAAATCGGGATCCTGCGCCGAGCCGCCGATGCCGAGAGGGCGCGCGACGCGGCTTCGGCGGCGGCGGAGGAGGCCCGTCAGCGGGAGCGCGAGGCGGAGGCGGAGAGCCGCCAGCGGTCGGGCTTCCTCGCGATGATGAGCCATGAGATCCGCACGCCGATGAACGCGGTGCTCGGCCTGGCGGGCACGCTGCTGGATGCGCCGCTCCCGCCGCAGCAGCGTTCCGTCGTCAGCGCGATCCGCGAGTCGGGGGACAGCCTGCTGCGGCTGCTGAACGACATCCTCGACTTCTCCAAGCTCGATGCCGGCCGCATGACGCTGGAGGCGGCACCGTTCTCGCCCCAGCTCGTGACGCATAATCCGGTCAGCATCCTGGGGCCCCGCGCCGCCGCCAAGGGGCTCACCATCGACGCGATCTGCGCGGACGACGTCCCGCCCGCGCTGCTGGGCGATGCGGGACGCATCCGGCAGGTGCTGCTGAATCTCGTCTCGAACGCCGTGAAGTTCACCGCGTCCGGCAGCGTTCGGATCGAAGCGCGCTGCGTCGCGCGGGACGACACGCGGGCGACCGTCACCTGGACCGTCAGCGACACGGGCATCGGCATCCCGGCGGATCGGATCGAGCGCCTGTTCGACGAGTTCGTGCAGGCGGACAGCACGATCACGCGCCGGTTCGGCGGTTCCGGCCTGGGGCTCGCCATCAGCAAGCGGCTGGTGGACCAGATGGGAGGCCAGATCGTCGTCCGGTCGGTGCCCAACCAGGGCAGCACCTTCGCGGTGACGCTGACCCTGCCGCTCGCGACCCTGGCGCCGGCGGCGGCGCCCATCGCCACCGACGCCGCGCGGGTGTTCCTGGCGCGCGTCGCCGCGCTGGGGCGGCCGCTGCGGATGCTGTTCGCGGAGGACAATCCGACCAACCAGCTCGTCGCGCTGCACCTGCTGAAGGGGTTCCCGGTGCAGGTCGACGTGGTGGCCGACGGGCTGGAGGCGATCGATGCCGCCGGCACGTTCCTCTACGACGTGATCTGCATGGACGTGCGCATGCCGGAGATGGACGGGCTGCAGGCGACGCGCATGATCCGCCGCCGGGGCGGACGGTTGGCGAGCGTGCCGATCATCGCCCTCACCGCGAACGCCTTCCCGGAGGACGTGAAGGACTGCTTCGACGCGGGCATGACGGGGTTCGTCTCCAAGCCGGTCACCCGCGAGACGTTGCTGGCGGCCCTGGTCCAGGCGCTTGCGGCCACGGACGAACCGCAACCATCTACCGCCTCCCCCGCATACCCGGCCACCCGCGGCTCCGACGACGCGCGCGGTCGAGCCGAACCAGACGGCGACGATCCGGGGGATGGAGGCTCCGGCCGCGTGGCGGAGCAGGACGGGTTCGGCCCCTCCTGGCCGGCCGCAGGCCCGCCCGGCCCCGGCGACGCCCGTGCTGGTTCCGGTCCGGAAAAGCCTGGGGGCGCCCTCGCCGAAGGGCGTCCGGGCGGGTTCGGGATCCGCCTGCCGGCCGGGGACCGCGAACCGGATCTCGATACGGTCGCGGCCACGACGCTGGCGGCGGATGTGGGGGAGGACGGGCGCGCCGAGATGTTCGCGCTCTTCACGGCGGAGACGGAGGCGCGGCTGGGTCGCCTCGCGAGCGGGCGGCTCGATGCCTCGACCCTGCTGCGGGAAGTGCACAGCCTGAAAGGCGCCGCCGCCACCGTGTGCGCGCGCCGGCTGGCCCGCCGCGCCGCCGGCCTGGAAGAGCGCCTGCGGCAGGCGGGGACGGTCGAGCCGGTGGACATCACGGGCCTCGCCGCGGACTTCGCCGGGTGGCGGGAGGCGGGGAAGGCACTGCTCGCCCCGGTGGTTCGGGTTCTCTGACCAGTCGGGCGGCGCAGGGCGCGCCGTGCGATTCCTTGCCCTGCGCCTGGCTTCGCGCCCCGAACCGTCAGTTCTCCCGGCCGTCAGCCCACCCCGCCATGAGGCCGCCGCGACGTCAGCCGGCCGCGATATCAGCCGGCGGCGTCGTCCATCGGCGACTTGCCGGTGTGCAGCTTCAGCCGCATGTGGTCCGGCACCTCCTGCCCCGCATCGGTGAACGCCTTGCGCAGCGCGCCCATCGCCGGGCCGAAGATCCCGCTGCGGTTCTCGCTGCACCAGTCGCGCGAGCCGATCGTGGTCTCCAGGCTGCCCTGGAAGCGCGGCATCACCCAGCGCGCGAACAGCTCGTAGCTGCGCAGCGTCTGCTCCCGGTTGGCCCATTCGTGGCTGCGGAACAGGATCGCGCCGGCGCCGCCATCGGTATGCGCCAGCATGCGCTCGATCCCGGCCGCGATCGTGTCCGGCGAGCCCACCAGCGTGGTGCCGGCGGCGAGCCCGTCCCGCAGCGGGTCCTCGCTGCGCATCGGCGGGCGGCCCAGCGTCTCGGAGAAGTAGGTGACGGTCTCCAGTCGCTCACCCAGCCGCACCTCGCGCATGGCCTGCTCGTCGTCCTCGGCGCAATGCATGTTGAGCACGAGCCGCCAGTTGGCGCGGTCCATGGTCTTGCCTGTCTTGGCCGCTTCGGCCTCGGCGCCGCGCCAGCTCTCGGCCAGCTTCTGCGGGCCGCCCGGCAACCCGGCGCCCAGCGAGAGCAGCCCGACGCCGTATTTCCCCGCGGTCAACGCACCGGACGGGGTGGTGGCGGAGGCGACCGCGATCGGGAACCCGCCCTTGGTGTAGGGCTTCAGGTGCAGCCGCGCCTCGTTCAGCTCGAACCAGTCGGTCTTCATGGTGACCGGGTCCTTGCACTCCAGCAGGCGGGTGATGGCGCCCAGGGACTCGTCCATCATGCGGCGCTGGTCCTCGGCCTTGATGCCCATCATGTAGGCGTCGGACACCAGCGCGCCGGGGCCGCAGCCCAGCATGGCGCGGCCGCGGGTCATGTGGTCGAGCTGCACGAAGCGCTGCGCCACCATCAGCGGGTGGTGGTACGGCAGCGAGGTGACCCCCGATCCCAGCATGATGTGACGCGTGCGTTCGGCGGCGATGCCGATCACGATCTCCGGGGAGGCGATGATCTCCCAGCCGGCGGAGTGGTGCTCGCCGATCCAGGCCTCGTCATACCCGAGCGTGTCGAGCCATTGGATGAGTTCGAGGTCGCGGCCCAGCGCGAGGGTCGGGTTGTCGCCGGCGCGGTGGAACGGGGCGAGGAAGATGCCGAAGCGCAAACCTTCATGGACGGCCATTCTGTCTCTCCTGCTTTGGGCAGGAGTCTGACACAGGCGCGAAGAAACGCGAGTCCAGGCGGAGGATCGCCGTCGGCGGCCTGCGGACGTGGGGCGTGGGGATGCGGTCCGCACTCCGGCGTCATCCCCGGGCCATCGACCCGGGGATCCCCACCGGCACGCTCCCGCACGCACACGCGGCATCGTGCCGTTGGGGGGCCGCGGATCAAGTACGCGGATGACGACGGGGGGGAGCCCACGGATGACGAGGTTGGGGGAGCGACGCCCGCTGGCGTCCAGTCCTACCGCGGCGGTCAGACGATGCGCGAGAGGTTCCGCGCCACCGTCTTGGTCGTCGGATGGTCGACGCCAAGCGCGGCGGTGTAGATGGAGAGGGACCATTCCAGGGCGGCGCGCGCGGACAAGCGATCGCCCATGTCCTTCAGCACGCCACCCAGGTTGTTGGCGTCCCGCCCAACGCTGGGGTGTGTCTTGCCGAGGACCGTCTCGTCGATCGCCAGGGCCCGCTCGAAGGCCGCCTGCGCGCCGTCCAGGTCTCCGAGATCGTGCAGCACCATGCCCAGATGATTGATGTCGGTCGCGGTTTCGGGGTGCTCGGCGCCCAGCACCTCGGTGTGCAGCGCCATGGCACGCCGCAGCAGCGCCTGCGCATCGGGGAAATCGCCCAGCTCGTGCGCCACCCGGCCCAGCTCCCGCAGCTCGGAGGCGAGGTCGGGATGGTCGGGGCCGAGCTCCCGCTGCCGTTCCTCGAGCGCCGTCTCGAGACGGGTGCGCAGGGCTTGCAGGTCGGCCTTCGAACTCATCGCAGCTCCCTCTTGCGGTGGGCGTGCCCGGTCCATCGCCGATGGCCACGCGTGTGATGGAACAGTCCGGACGGAGGTGGGTTCCGCGCACTGTGCCCGCTCCGCGGCCGGCCCGCCAAGACGCCGCGGTCTGCGGGCTCTTCCTGCTGCTCGGCCCCGAGGCCGTCATTCCACCCGCGGCCGTCGTTCGCGGAGTTGATCCGCGGCCTTCCACAGGCGCGGCGCCGCGTGGGCGGGCGGGAGCGTGCCGGTCAAGCGCGGCGCCGCATGCGGGAGCGTGCCGGTGGGGATCCCCGGGTCGGCGCCCCGGGGATGACGGCGTGGAAGGGCGTTGCCCCCGCCCCCGCTCCCGTGCCGCCCCCGCTCCCGTGCCGCGCCCGCGTCCCGTCGCCGTCCCCCCGCTCCGTGCCCGCGCCCGCGCCCGTCGCGTCCGCTCCGTTCCCGCGCCCCGGCGCGTCCGCTCCATGCCCGCGCCCCGTCGCGTCCGCTCCGTTCCCGCGCTCCGTCGCCCTGGTCCGCCGCCCCCGGCCGGCCCGTGCAACCCTGCACCGCCGCGGGGCCGCTTCCGGCGGGGGCCTTGCTGGTGTAGAGCCCCGCGCAGCATGGACCGGACCCGCGCATGACCGCCCCCTTCCCGACCGCCGCCCTGGAGCCGGAGAGCGACGCGCCCCTGATCCTGGCGCTGCCCAAGGGGCGCATCCTCTCCGAATGCGGCCAGTTGCTGGCGCGCGCCGGGGTCAACCCGGCGCCCGACTACGCCGACGAAGACAGTCGCCGCCTGCGCTTCCCGACCGACGACCCGATGCTCGACGTCGTCCGCGTGCGCCCGTTCGACGTCGCCACCTTCGTCGCCTTCGGCGCGGCGCAGATCGGCATCTGCGGCGCCGACGTCCTGATGGAGTTCGACTACCCCGAGGTCTACGCGCCGCTCGATCTCGGCATTGGCCGCTGCCGCGTCTCGGTCGCCGAACCGCAGGTCACCGCCGGCAGCGACGATCCGTCCCGCTGGTCGCGCGTGCGGGTCGCCACGAAATACCCGAACATCGCGCGGCGCCACTATGCCAGCCGCGGCGTGCATGCGGACGTCGTGCACCTGAACGGCGCGATGGAACTCGCCCCCGGCCTCGGCCTGTCGCGGCTGATCGTCGACCTGGTGCAGACCGGCTCCACGCTCAAGGCGAACGGGCTGGTGGAGACGGAGGTGATCGCCCACGTCACCTCCCGCCTGGTCGTCAACCGCACCGCACTCAAGACCCGGCCGGAGGCGATCGGCGCCTGGATCGCCCGCTTCCGCGCCGCCCTCGACCAGGCCTGAGATGGTCCGGCTCTCCACGCGGGACGCGGATTTCGCCGCGCGCTTCGCCGCCCTGCTCGACCAGGCGCGGGAGACGACGCAGCGTGTGGACGAGGCGGTCGCCGCCATCATCGCCGATGTCCGCGCCCGCGGTGATGCGGCGCTGGTCGACTACACCGCCCGCTTCGACCGGCTGACCCTCACGCCCGCAACCTTGCGAGTCGAGCCGGCCGAGATCGACGCCGCCGTCGCCTCCATCCCGGCGGAGCTCGCCGCGGCGCTCGACACCGCCGCGCGCCGCATCGACGCCTTCCACCGCGCCCAGCTCCCCACCGATCTCCGCATGACCGATTCCGACGGCCTCACGCTTGGAATGCGATGGAATGCGCTGGACGCGGTCGGCATCTACGTGCCCGGAGGCAAGGCGGCCTACCCGTCCTCCGTGCTGATGAACGCGCTGCCGGCTCGCGCCGCCGGGGTGGAGCGCATCGCCATGTGCGTGCCCACGCCGGACGGGGTGATGAACCCGCTGGTCCTGGCCGCGGCGCGGCGCGCGGGCGTGACCGAGATCTACCGGATCGGCGGCGCGCAGGCCGTGGCCGCGCTCGCCTGGGGCACCGCCACGATCGCGCCGGTGGACCGCATCGTCGGCCCCGGGAACGCCTATGTCGCCGAAGCCAAGCGCCAGGTGTTCGGCCGCGTCGGCATCGACAGCATCGCAGGCCCGTCCGAGGTCGTGGTGCTGGCCGATGCCTCCAACGATCCGCGCCGGGTCGCGGTGGATCTGCTCGCCCAGGCCGAACACGACGAGGCGGCGCAGGCGATCCTGATCACCGACGATGCGGGCTTCGCCGATGCCGTCGCCGCCGCGGTCGCGGCCGAACTGCCCACTCTGCCCCGCGCCGCGATCGCCGGCGCGAGCTGGGAGGCGCATGGCGCCATCGTCCTGGTGCGCGACTGGGACGAGGCGGCGCGGCTGGTCGACCGGCTCGCCCCGGAACATCTCGAGCTGCTGCTGCCCGATCCGGAGGCCGTGTTCGCCAAGGTGCGCCATGCCGGCGCCGCCTTCCTGGGCGGGTTCTGCCCGGAGGCGGTGGGCGACTATGTCGCGGGACCGAATCACGTGCTGCCCACCGGGCGCACCGCTCGATTCGCCTCCGGCCTGTCGGTGTTCGACTTCCTCAAGCGCACCACCTGGGTCGCCGCCGATGCCGACGCGCTGGCGCGCGTGGGTCCCGCCGGCGTCGCGCTCGCCGAAGCCGAAGGGTTGCAGGCGCATGCTCGCAGCATCGCGTTGCGGCTGGGCCAGGGCAGCACGCCCCCGGCCTCCGCCGGCCGCTCGGCGCCCGCCTCCGGCGGCAGCGCGGCCCTCGCCTCCGGCGGCCCGCCGCCTGGGGGCGTCCGGCGCTCAACTTGACCTTGACAGCCGCGATCATCATGTTCCGCGGCACAGCAACAAACTGACGAGGGCTGATGTCGAAAGAAGACATGATCGAGTTCAGCGGGACGGTGGTGGAACTGCTGCCGAACGCAATGTTCCGGGTGAAGCTCGACAACGAGCATTCGATCCTGGCGCACACCAGCGGCAAGATGCGCAAGAACCGCATTCGCGTGCTGGCCGGTGACCGGGTCAACGTCGAGATGACCCCCTACGACCTGAGCAAGGGCCGAATCACCTTCCGGTTCAAGTGATCGGCTGCCGCGACACCGCCCCCTGCGAGAGCTGTGGGGGTGCTGCGCGTGGCCGCCTGCCCTGAGCGGACCCGCGGCGACATCGCTGCGCTGCGTCTCGACCGCGGACCGGCCTGTCCGCCCCCGATGGTTTCGCGCCCGATGGCTTCGCCTGCTATGGTTTCCCCCAGCATGGCTGCGACGACCCTGGCGCCGAGCCGCCTGATCCTTGCGTCGGCCAGCCCGCGGCGCCTCGCGCTGCTCGCGCAGATCGGCCTGACGCCCGACCAGGTGGTCGCCCCCGATATCGACGAGACACCGCTCCGCGACGAGCTGCCGCGCGCCCATGCGCAGCGGCTGGCCCGCGGCAAGGCGGCCGCGATCGCCACGCCGGATGCCTTCGTGCTGGCCGCCGACACGGTGGTGGGCGCCGGCCGGCGCATCCTGCCCAAGGCGGACACGGAGGCCGACATCCGCCGCTGCCTCGCCCTGCTGTCCGGGCGGCGCCACCGGGTGACCACCGCGGTGGTGCTGCGCCATCCGGACGGCCGCGCCACCGAACGGCTGGTGGAGAGCATCGTGGCCTTCGCGCGGCTGACGGACGCGCAGATCGACGCCTATGTCGCGAGCGGCGAAGGCGTCGGCAAGGCCGGCGGCTACGCCATCCAGGGCCGCGCGGCGAGCTTCATCCGCTTCCTGTCGGGCAGCCACTCCAACGTGGTGGGCCTGCCGCTCTACGAGACGGCGCAGCTGCTGCGCGGGGCGGGCTGGGCCCTGCCGTGAGCCTGTGCCTGCGCGTCGCATGCAGCCCGGGTGAGCGGCGCGTGGCCGTGCTGCGGGACGACACGCTACTCGACTACGCGATCGACCGGCCCGGGGCGCCCGACGGCGTGGGCGACCTGCATCGCGGCCGCATCGCCGCCGTGCTGCCGGCGATGGCGGGCGCGTTCGTCTCGCTGGACGGCGATGCGCAGGGCTTCCTCCCCGATTCCGAAGGCGCGCGTGGCCGCACCCAGGGAGAGGCGATCGGCGTGCGCATCACCCGCGCGGCGCAGGGCGGCAAGGGACCGCGGCTGACCGCGCGGCTGGACGCGGCGGACGACGCGCTCGTCGGTTCCGGCCCTCCTGCCCTGCTGCGGCGCGGCCCCGATGCGCTGGCGCGTCTCGCCGCGCGCTATCCCGGCGCCGGGATCCTGGTGGACGACCCGGCCTATCTCGCCGCGCTGCGCCACCCACCGTTGCCCGCGACCGGTGAGAGCGTCGCCGCCCCGGTCGCGCCGGCCGCCTTCCTGGACCGCTGCCGCCTCGTGCCCCGCGCCTTCGACTCGGCGCTGGAGGCGGAGCTGGAGGCGCTGGGCGAGCCCGACCTCGTGCTGCCCTCGGGCGCGCGGCTGTCGATCCATCCGACGCCCGCCCTGGTCGCGATCGACGTCGATGCCGGCGCGGCGGTGGGCGGGCGAGCGGGGAAGACCGCGCAGCATGTCGCGTTGAACCGGGACGTGCTGCCGGTGCTGGCGGCGCAGATCCGGCTGCGCAACCTCTCGGGCGCCATCCTGGTCGACCTCGCGGGGCTTCCTGCCAAGCGGCGCGCCGGGTTCGGGGCGGCTCTGGCGGAGGCGCTGGCCGCCGACCCGCTGCATCCGCGCCTGCTGGGGTTCACCGCCCTGGGGCTCGCCGAGATCGTGCGCCCCCGCGTCCATCCGCCGTTGCACGAGATGCTGGCCGGCCCGCACGCGGCCGGACTCGCTGCGCTGCGGCGGATCGCTTCCGACCTGAACGCCGACCCGCGCCGCCTGCCCGTGCTGCGCGCCGCCCCGGCCGTGATGGCGGCGCTGCAGCAGGATCCGGTCGCGCTGCCCGACCTTGCACGACGGGCCGGGCGTGCCCTGATGCTGCGGTCGGACCCGTCCCTTCCCGCCACCGCCTGGACCCTGGAGGCAGAGCATGGCTGAGCCTCGCCCGCATGTGCGCTGCGCGATCTGCGGCAAGCCCGTCCACCCGTCCCATCGCCCGTTCTGCAGCCCGCGCTGCGCCGAGGTCGATCTCGGCCGCTGGCTCACCGGCCAATACCGGATCCCCGGTCCGCCGGCGGAGCTGGAGGAGGATTCGCCGCCATCGACCTGACCACGACCGTCCTGCGCGACATCGTCGCGCGACGGCGCGCAAAGTCGTCGCGCGACGGCGCGCGAGATCGTGGCGCGACGGCGCGCAAATTCGTCGCGCAACGGCGCGCGAATTCGTCGCGCGACGGGTTGATCGGTGCGGCGGCATGGGCTATCTCCCGCGCCTCCAACGCACCTGAGATGCCCAGGTAGCTCAGTTGGTAGAGCATGCGACTGAAAATCGCAGTGTCGGTGGTTCGATTCCGCCCCTGGGCACCATCTCGCGTTCGACCTCCCTCCCCCCAAAGCGGCCGTCCATCGGAACCGAAGCGGTTCACTCTCGTTTCGGCTTGCCTGGGAGATGGATGGATCAGAACCGATGTTGGCCGCCGATCGCAGCCGTCTGGAGCTGCTCGCCCGCCTCGGCTACGCGGCCCGGGGTGTCGTCAACCTGTTGATCGGGGGGCTGGCGCTCCTTGCGGCCTTCGGCCGGGGTGGCGGGGCGACGGGGTCGAAGGGGGCGTTGCAGACACTCCTGCTCCAGCCGCTGGGCCATGTCCTCCTCGCCATCGTGGCGCTTGGCCTGTTCGGCTTCGCGCTCTGGCGCGCCTTCCAGTCGCTGCTGGACGCGGACGGGCACGGCCACGCGCCGAAGGCCCTGGTGATCCGCTTCGGTCAGATCGTCTCCGCCGCCGTCTATGTCGGGCTTGGCGTCTTCGCGATCAGCCTTCTTCTCGGATGGGCGGCCGGAGGCGGCGGGGAGGAATCGGCCCATGACTGGACGGGGTGGCTGCTCACGAAACCCATGGGGCGGTGGCTCGTCGGGGCGGTGGGCGTGGCGATCGTCGGTTCGGGACTCGGCATGGCGCGGAAGGCATGGTCCGGCTCCTTCGCACGGCACCTGGCCTGCGAAGGCGCCACGGCGACCTGGGTGCTGAACCTGGGCCGGCTGGGCTATGCCGCCCGCAGCGTCGTGTTCCTCGTGATCGGCGGGTTCCTCCTGCTCGCCGCCTACCATGCCGCCCCGGACGAGGCACACGGGCTGGGCGGCGCGCTGCTCGCCTTGCAGGAGCAGCCGTTCGGCCGCGCGCTGTTCGGATTGGTGGCGTTCGGGCTGGCGGCGTTCGGGATCTTCGAATTCGCCGAGGCGCGCTACCGGCGCATCGACATGTCCGACGGGCGCAAGGCCCTGGATGCGGCGAGCGCGCGCCTGGCGTGAGGCACGCGGCGCGGCCGGTCTCTGGCACGAGCCGTCTGGCCTGAACCGTTTGGCCTGAACCTTTTGGCGTGAGCCTCCCGGCGTGCCGCGTCCCGGGCGCGGACGCGCCAATCCGGGGCCTCCCGCGCACTGGTTGAACGACGTCGTGTCTGCCGGGCATGATGGCGCAAAGACCGCCAGGGAGATCGTTCATGTCCGCCGCAGCGCCGCTCAGCTACGTCCATGGCGCCAGCGATATCCCCCTTCTCGGGGAGACCGTGGGCGAGAACTTCGCGCGCACGGTCGCGCGGTTTGGCGACCGGCTGGGGCTCGTGGTGCGCCAGCAGGGGATCCGCTGGAGGTACCGCGAACTCGGCGAGAAGGTGGATGCCTGCGCCGCCGGCCTGCTCGCTCTCGGCCTGCGCCCTGGCGAGCGCGTCGGCATCTGGTCCCCCAACAACGCCGAATGGGTGGTGACGCAGTTCGCGACGGCCAAGGCCGGCCTCGTGCTGGTCAACATCAACCCGGCCTACCGGCTGCACGAGCTCGACTACGCGCTCAACAAGGTGGGCTGCCGCGCGCTGATCACCGCGACGCGGTTCAAGACCTCCGACTACGTGGGAATGGTCAACGCGCTCGCCCCGGAACTGCGCACGTCGGAGCCCGGGCGGCTGCGGGCGGCCAAGCTGCCGGCCTTGGAGATGGTGATCCAGATCGGGCCCGAGACGGTGCCGGGCGCCATCCCCTTCGATGCGCTGTACGGCATGGGCGGGGCGGCCCAGCACGCGGAGCTGGCGGCGCTGCGCGAGACGCTGCAGTTCGACGACCCGATCAACATCCAGTTCACCTCGGGCACGACCGGCGCCCCCAAGGGCGCGACGCTCACCCACCACAACATCCTCAACAACGGGTTCTTCATCGGCGAGGCGATGAAGCTGACGGAGCAGGACCGGCTGTGCATCCCGGTCCCGCTCTACCACTGCTTCGGCATGGTGCTGGGCAATCTCGCCTGCACCACGCATGGCACCGCGATGATCTACCCCGGGGAGGGCTTCGATCCGCTGGCCACGCTCAGCACCGTCGCGGAGGAGCGCTGCACCGGCCTGCACGGCGTGCCCACCATGTTCATCGCCCAGCTCGAGCATCCGGAGTTCGGGCGGTTCGACCTGTCCTCGCTGCGCACCGGCATCATGGCCGGCGCCCCCTGCCCGATTGAGATCATGCGCCGCGCCATGGCGCAGATGCACCTGACGGAGATCACCATCGCCTATGGCATGACGGAGACGAGCCCGGTCAGCACCCAGACCACGACGGACGATCCGGTGGAGCGCCGCGTGACCACGGTCGGGCGGGTGCATCCGCATATCGAGGTGAAGATCGTCGATGGCGAGGGCCGCATCGTGCCGCGCGGCGTCGCGGGCGAGCTGTGCACGCGGGGCTATTCCGTCATGCGCGGCTACTGGGCCGAACCGGGGCTGACCGCCGAGGCGATCGACGCCTCGCGCTGGATGCACACCGGCGACCTCGCGACGATGGACACTGAGGGGTATTGCAAGATCGTCGGCCGCATCAAGGACATGGTCATCCGCGGGGGCGAGAACATCTACCCGCGCGAGATCGAGGAGTTCCTCTACGGCCATCCCGCGATCCAGGAGGTCCAGGTGTTCGGCGTGCCGGACGAGAAGTTCGGCGAGGAGCTCTGCGCCTGGATCAAGCTGCGCGCCGGGGAGGATCTGAACGAGGACGCGGTGCGCGCGTTCTGCAAGGACCAGATCGCGCACTACAAGGTCCCGCGGCACATCCGCTTCGTGGAGGATTTCCCGATGACGGTCACCGGCAAGATGCAGAAATTCATCATGCGGGCGGAGATGCAGCGGCAGCTGGGCGCGCGCGAGGCGGAGACCGCCTGAGCGCGGCCCGACGAGCCGCTGGTCCGCCCGGACTGCCGGACCACCGGCGGGGGCGCAGCAGGCCGCGGTCCTGCTTCCCGCCGCCCCCGCCATCCTTGCCGGCGCGGTGATCGACCGGGTGATCGCCGCATCGCGGCCGGTCGAGCCGAGGAGGGACCGGCGGGCGATGGTACCCGCGAGTCGGGGGCGGTCGTCGGCACCGTTCCCCCCGAGCAGAAAACCTTCTAGGTTGCGGCCCGATGCTGACCGACCTGCCGAACGTCCTGACATTGTCACGCATCGCGGCCATCCCGCTGCTGGTCGCGCTGGTGGCCCTGCATGACCCGCGGGCGGACTTCGCGGCCTGCCTTGTGTTCAGCGCCGCAGCCATCACCGACTACTTCGACGGACGGCTCGCCCGCTCCCGCCGGCAGCAATCCGACCTCGGCCGCATGCTGGACCCGATCGCCGACAAGCTGCTGGTCGGCGCCGCCCTGATGATGCTGGTCGGCCTGGGACGGCTCTCCACCCTCGGGCTCTACCCCGCCATCGTCATCATGCTGCGGGAGATCCTGGTCAGCGGCCTGCGCGAATACCTGGCCGGAATCCGTATCGGCCTGCCCGTCACCCGCCTTGCCAAGTGGAAGACCGGCTTCCAGATGGGCGCGCTCGGCACCCTGCTCGCGGGCGACACCTCGGCCAGGCTGCTCCATCTCGGCGTCATCCCCGTCACCACGATCGGGGAGGCGATGCTGTGGGTCGCCGCCGGCCTGACGTTGATCACCGGGTGGGACTACCTGACCGCCGGGCTGCGGCATGCCGCCGGCTTCTCGGGCGGGCCCGGTGGCGGTCCGTCGGGCGGCGCCAGGGGCGGGTCGATCGGCAGCCCGATGGGCGGCGGCACGCCGCACGACGCACTGCCGAAGCAGCCGGGATGAGCAAGCCACCGCCCTGCCCGTCGCGCCGGCCGCCCCGGTGACGCGCCGCCCATGAAGGTGCTGGGCGTCGTCGGCTGGTCCGGCAGCGGCAAGACCACGCTGCTGGAGGCGGTGATCCCGGTGCTGTCCGCCGCCGGACACTCGGTCTCGACGGTCAAGCACGCGCATCATGGCTTCGACATGGACCGGCCCGGCAAGGACACCTACCGGCACCGGGAGGCCGGCGCGCGGGAGGTCCTGGTCGCGACCGCCGCGCGATGGGCCCTGCTGCACGAGGTCGTGGGACCGGAACCCGAACTGCCCGCGCTGCTGAGCCGGCTGCAACCGGTCGATCTCGTGCTGGTGGAAGGGTTCAAGTCGCATCCGTTCCCGAAGCTCGAGGTACACCGACCCACGGTCGGCAAGCCGCCGATCTGGCCGTCCGACCCGGATATCCTCGCGGTCGCGAGCGACGAGACCCTGGAGACGGGCAACCGCAGGTTGTTGCCCCTCAACCGTCCACGCGAAGTGGCGGAGTGGATCATGGGTCTGCTAAATGGCGGGGAAATCACCCATCCTTGAGCCCGAGTCGGGCCAGGGGCCCAGTTCGTTCTCGGCCAGGTACGCCCGGAGCCGGTCGAGAAGCCTACCCGTTGTAACCTTCTCCCTTGGGGAGCCTATCCGCATGCGGCGTATTGCCTCGCTCCGCCTCACCCTGACGCTGAGCACGCTCGTCCTGAGCACGCTTCCCCTCGCCGGGTGCGGCTTCCAGACCTGGTCGGAGCCGCCGTTCACCACCGGCACCAACCCCAACCAGCCCCGCGGCACGAGCGAGAACATGGAGCGGGTGATGGGCAAGACGGTGCAGCCCGCCACGCTGTCGACCGAACCGGGCGATATCTGGCCAGGTCCGCTGCCGCCCGCCTTGACGCTGCAGGACCTGGAGAAGAACGGCAGCCTGACGCCCGGCGTCGAACAGCCCGTCCCCGGCTCCCCCGATGCGCGGCAGGACATGTCGTCGGATCACTCGGTTCCGGCGCGGCAGCCCGCGCCGGTGCGCGGCAGCTCGACGCCGCCCGGCTCCGCCCAGCCCGGCCTGAACACCGCCCCGCCGCCCCCGAGTGGCGCGCCGACCGCGACGGTGACCCCGCCCTCCGGGGCCGCGGGAGCCGGGCAGGTGTACCAGACCCCGCGCGGATCGAGCGTCACGACCGGCGGCGGCACCGGCTACCAGACGACCGTCACGCCCGGCGGCGGATCGGCGATCGTCGTGCCGAACGGCAACGGGACCAGCACTATCATCCATTCGGATGGACGCATCGAGACGGTGACGACGCCCAAGTAGCGCCCTATCTGCAGGACATGAGCGCAACCGTCACCGTCCTCTACTTCGCCTGGCTGCGGGAACGGGTCGGCGTCTCGGAGGAGCAGGTTTCCCTGCCCACCGAGACGATGACCGTGGGCGACCTCGTCGGGCTGCTCGCCGGACGCAGTCCCGGGCACGCAGCCGCCTTCCAGAACCGGCGCACCCTGCGCTGCGCCGTGAATCAGGAATTCGCCGACCCCGCCGCCCCGGTCCGCGCCGGCGACGAGGTCGCCTTCTTCCCGCCCGTGACCGGCGGCTGAGCGGAGGGACCGATGGCCACCATCCGTGTCCAGGAAGCCCCGTTCGACGTCGGCGCGGAGATCGCCGCCCTGACCGCCGGCCGCACCGATATCGGCGGCATCGGCTGCTTCCTCGGGATCGTGCGGGACGATGCGGCGGAAGGCGCGCCCGCCCTCGCCGCGCTCACGCTCGAGCACTACCCGAACATGACCGAACGGGCGATCGCCCGCATCGCCGCGGAGGCGGAGCGCCGCTGGTCGCTGCTGGGCTGCACCGTGATCCACCGCGTGGGCCGGCTGCCGCCGAACGAGCCGATCGTCCTGGTCGTCGCCTGCAGCGCGCACCGCCAGGCGGCGCTGGACGCGACCGCCTTCCTGATCGACTGGCTCAAGACCCGCGCGCCGTTCTGGAAGCGCGAGGAACTCACCGACGGCACCGCCACCTGGGTGGATGCGCGCGAGAGCGACGACGCCGCGGCGGCTCGCTGGGGCGAGGTCTGACGCGGAGCACCCGCACGCGTCTCCCCGCTTCGCTCGAACGCGACGGCGCGCCCGCTGTTCTCCTTGCGACCACGCTACAGGAGAACGCCCATGTCTGCCCCGACCTCCCTCAAGGAACTCTACGTCGAGGAACTCCGCGACCTCTGGTCGGCGAACGACCAGATGGCCGGAATCGTCAAGGAAATGCGCGAGCACGCACGCAATGACGGGCTGCGCAACACGCTGGAACACGCCGTCTCCGGCATCGCCGCACATACCGCCACCCTGCGCCGCCTGCTGGAGAGCCAGGGCGGAACCGCGGGGCCGGAGCGCTGCCGCGGCATGGAAGGCCTGGTGCGGGAAGCCCGCGCCCACGCACTCTCCTCCGCGGACGACCCGATGCTGCGGGACCTCGCCATCATCGCCCAGTATCAGCGCATGTCGCATTACGGCGTCGCCGGGTTCGGCACGGCCGCGGCCTATGCGCACGCGCTGGGCCTCGCGGAAGACGAGCGCACGCTGAAATCGGTGGTCGGCGACATCTACAAGGGTGACGCGATCGCGACCCACCTCGCGGAGCGCCTCGAATCCGCCGCCTGACCTGAGCACCGCCGGTCCGACGCCGCTCGCGTCGGCCCCCGTCCGGGTTGCGTGCCGACCAGGCTCCCGATGACCCCTTCGCCATCGGGAGCACGCGTGCCACTCATCGGCCGCATGCGCTCGGCACGATCATGCCCTGCGCGTGAGGGCCGGACCCGGCGCCTGCTGAAGCGCGCGATCCCGGTTTCGTGCAGCGCGCGGACACTGATGCAGCCGTTCGGCGGCGCGGTCGTGCATCGCCTGGACCCGTCGCCGGAGCATCTCGCGCGTCTCGGCGGCTTCTTTCGGAACGGCGACTTCACGCAGGAGATCGTGCAGGCCATCGCGTCCGGCGACGTCGCCGTGCTGGTGACGATCGAGCGCCAGTCGGTCGAGGTCGGCGGCCTGCCGCGACAGGAATGGCCACTGCGCGTCACCCTCGTCTTCCGGCGGGAGGACGGAGAGTGGCGCCTCGCGCATCGTCATGCGGACCCGCTGGTCCGCGGCATTTCGCTCGACCAGGCGGCGGCGCTCGCACGCGGAGAGGATGCGCCCGAGCACGACGCGCGCGCGGAGGACGAACGCGCGGGCGGCGAGCGCGGAGGCGGCGCGCGCGGAGGAGGCACGCGCGTTTCCGTGTCGCGGCATCCGCTCGGCGAACCCGGCGGCGGGTGAACCCCTCAGGCCGCGCGCTTCTTTCGGCGCGGCGGGCGCGAACCAGGTGCGCCGATCGCGGGCGGGGTTTCGGCCGCTTCCGCGAGGCGGTGGCTGAGGAAGGCGGTCACTGCCGCTTCCTCCGCCTTCAGCCCGTCCGGCGGGTCGGCCAGCGCCGCGTCGGCGCGCTGCTTCAGCGCCTCCGCCAGCGTGCCGTCCAGGTAGCCGTCGAAGATTGCCGGATGGATGTAGCACTTGCGGCAGATGGCCGGCGTGTTGCCCAGCATCTTGGACACCGCCTCCACGGCGCGCAGGACGTTCTTCTTCGCCTTGGCCTCGCTGTCGTACTGCTCGAGTTCCTGCAGCGCGAGCGCGGCGAGGTTGGTGGCCGCCCAGGTACGGAAGTCCTTGGCGGTGATCTCCTCCCCGGTGATCTCCTTCAGGTACTCGTTGACGTCGTCGGAATCGATGCCGCGGGGCGTGCCGTCCTCGTCGACGTACTGGAACAGCTCCTGGCCCGGCAGGTCCTGGCAGCGCTTCACGATCGCGGCGAGCCGGCGGCTGCGCAGGTCGATGTGGTGATCGAGCCCGTGCTTGCCGCGAAAGTCGAACCGCAGCCGGTTGGAGCCTTCGACCTTCACGTGCCGGTTGCGCAGCGTGGTCAGGCCGAAGCTCTTGTTGGTCTTGGCGTATTCCTCGTTCCCCACGCGCATCAGCGTGGTCTCGAGCAGGCGGACGATCGCCGCGAGCACCTTCTCCCGCGGCAGGCCGCGATGGGACAGGTCCTCCTCGACGCGCACGCGGATCTGCGGCAGCACGCGGCCGAAGATCAGCATCTTGCCGTATTTCGCCTCGTCCCGGACGGCCCGCCAGCGCGGGTGGTAGCGGTACTGCTTGCGGCCGCGCGCATCGCGCCCGCTCGCCTGCAGGTGCCCGTTCTCGTTGGGACAGATCCAGACGCTCTCATAGGCCGGCGGGATCGCGAGCTTGCGGATCCGCGTGAGCGTGTCCTCGTCGGTGATCGGACTGCCGTCCGCCGCGCGGTATTCGAACCCGTCCTTGCCGCGGATGCGGGTGATGCCGGGCCGGGTATCGGTGACGTAGCGCAGGTGAGCGGCCTTCGCGGCCGCCTTCAGGTCGTCGATCGACGTGCCGGACAGCGGCTGCTCCAGCGGCAGGGGTTGCGGTTTCGACATGAGCCCTCCGGCATCCGAACGCGCGATCAGGCCTCCGGGTTCGGACGCATTTCCGCGTTCAGCCGCGTATCCAGTGTCTCGACCAGGCGCTCGACCGGCGTTTCGCGCGACAACTCGGCCGCGGCCACCGCGCCGTTATCCACGCCCAGCCGTTCGGCGATCCGCTCCGACAGCTGCAGGAGCTGCGTGACCTCGCGTTCGGTCAGCAGGTTGATCTGCAGGTCCACATGCGCCCTCCGATCCGTCAGGTAGCCCATGCGGTTCTGCTTGATCAGCACGAAGGTCGACAGCAGCACGCCTTCCATCGAGACGATCATGCACAGGAGCTGGAACGGGTACGGGTCGAACGGCTTCACCACCGGCAGCACGCCGGTGTTGATCGTCGCCCATAGCGCGAACCACAGCAGGTGCAGCAGGACGAACAGCACCGTGCCCACGAAGCCCGCGATGCCATCCGCCAGCCGGTCGGCGAAGCTGCGGCGCCGAAGCGCCGCATCTTCCAGCCGCAGGATCGTCTCGATGTTCCGCGCGACGGTGTCGGGTGTTTCCGGCATCGCCTAGCTCGACAGCGCCCGCTCCGCCTCCGGTCCGCTCTCGGGGTTGGCCACCGGGATCGGCTGTTCGGCCATCTGGCGGAATGCCTCCCGCGCGCGGCGCAGGCCGACCGAACGCTGGCTTTCCGGCACGAGGACGAACAGGGCGACGGAGCGACCGGTCACGAGGTATTCGTCCCCGGTCTCATGCGACTCGCGCCCGTCGTCCTCCGGCAGGTTGGTATCGAGCAGACACCGCCAGACGGTGCCGCCCACCACGTCGGGCAGCTTGAACGAGACGACGTCGTGATGCGCGTTCAGCACCAGCAGCGCGGTCGCGTCCATGGCCGGGCGCTTGATCCCGCTCGCCTGGGCGCGCCCGTCCATCAGCATGCCGAAGCAGCGCGCATTCGGGTCGCCCCACTGCTCCTCGTCCATGTCGGTCGCGGCGGGCGTGAGCCAGCGCACGTCCTTCACGTCGAGATCCTGGTTGTACTCGCCGGTCAGGAAGCGCGAGCGACGCAGGATCGGGAAGGACTGGCGCAGCGCGATCGCTTTGCGGACGAATTCCGCCAGCGCGACCTCGCGTTCGCCGAAATCCCAGTTCACCCAAGAGATCTCGTTGTCCTGGCAGTAGGCGTTGTTGTTGCCCTGCTGGGTGCGGCCGAACTCGTCGCCGGCCAGCAGCATGGGCGTGCCCTGTGACAGCAGCAGCGTCGCCAGCATGTTGCGCTTCTGCCGCTCGCGCAGCGCGGTGATGTCCGGATCGTCGGTCGGACCTTCCGCGCCGTGATTCCAGGAGATGTTGTCGGAATGGCCGTCGCGGCCATCCTCCCCGTTCGCGTCGTTGTGCTTCTCGTTGTAGGAGACGAGGTCGTTCAGCGTGAACCCGTCATGCGCGGTGATGAAGTTCACGCTGGCCCAGGGCTTGCGGCCGCGCTTGTTGAAGCAATCGGCGGAGGCCGCCATGCGGGTCGCGAGTTCGGGCAGCTTGCCCTCGTCGCCTTTCCAGTAGGCGCGCACGGTGTCGCGGAACTTGTCGTTCCACTCCGCCCAGCCGGGCGGGAAGCCGCCGACCTGGTAGCCGCCGGGCCCGATATCCCAGGGTTCGGCGATCAGCTTGGTCTGCGACAGCACGGGATCCTGCAGGCAGGAGTCGAGGAAGCCGTGGCCTTCGTCGAAGCCGTAGTGCTCGCGCGCGAGGATGGTGCCGAGGTCGAAGCGGAACCCGTCCACGTGCATCTCGGTCACCCAGTAGCGCAGGCTGTCGGTGACCATCTGCAGCACGCGCGGGTTGCTCATGTTGAGCGTGTTCCCGGTGCCGGTGTCGTTGATGTAGTAGCGCTGCTGCTCCGGCATGAGCCGGTAGTACGACGCGTTGTCGATGCCCTTGAAGGACAGGGTCGGCCCGCGTTCGTTGCCTTCGGCGGTGTGGTTGTAGACCACGTCGAGGATCACCTCGAGACCCGCGTCGTGCAGGCGCGCGACCATCTCCTTGAACTCGGAGAACACGAAGTCGGGCACGGCGGAATAGCGCGGATCGGGGGCGAAGAAGCCGATCGTGTTGTAGCCCCAGTAGTTCGTCAGCCCCTTGTCGAGCAGGTAGCTGTCGTTGACGAAGGCGTGGATCGGCAGCAGCTCGACCGAGGTGACGCCGAGCGACTTGATGTAGTCGACGATCTCCTTCCGGCCGAGGCCGGAGAAGGTGCCGCGCAGCTCCTCGGGCACCAGCGGGTGCAGCTTGGTGAAGCCGCGGACATGGGTCTCGTAGACGATCGTGCGATCCCAGGGGACGGAGGGCGGGCGTTCGCGGCCCCAGGTGAAGGCGGGATCGATCACCCGGCCCTTCGGCATGAAGGGCGCGCTGTCGCGCTCGTCGTAGGTCAGGTCGTCGCCTTCGGCGCCGATCGTGTAGCCGAAGCAGGCATGGTCCCAGGTAAGCTTGCCGACATGCGCCTTGGCATACGGGTCCAGCACCAGCTTGTTGGGATTGAAACGATGTCCCGCCTCGGGTTCGTACGGCCCGTGGACGCGGTAGCCATAGACGGTCCCGGGGCGCGCATCGGGCAGATACCCGTGCCAGACCTCGTTGGTGTATTCCGGGAGCTCGATGCGCTCACGTTCCGTGGTGCCGGAATCGTCGAACAGGCAGAGCTCGACCTTGGTCGCGTTGGCGGAGAACAGGGCAAAGTTGACGCCCAGCCCGTCCCATGTGGCCCCGAGCGGGCCGGGGGAGCCTTCGGTGATGCGGGTACGCTGAATGGATGTCGGCATGAGGCTCTCCGGAGGCGACGGCTGACGAGATGAAAAAGGGGGGCTTTCGCCCCCCTTCCTTCCGCTATGCCGTGAGGCGTCCGAGGATGTAACCGAGGCCCAAGGCGACGGCGACGGCTGCGACCGGCTGCGACTTCACCATGTCGCCGAACTGGCCCATGGTCTGCTGCGCCTGGCCGGCCGCCTGGTTGTACAGGCCCTCGGCCTGGGTCTTCGTGTCGCCGGTCATGTTACCGACGGTTTCCTGTACGCGACCACCGAGGTCACGGGCCGTTCCTTGAAAGCGATCGCTCATTCGGGATTCTCCTGCTGACTGCACCAGACGGGCGACATGGAACGCGCGCAGCACCCCGAGTGTTCCGGTTCCTCAACCGAAGTTGAGCCGCAGTCCCGGTTCCGGCCAGCGCATGGTGCCCAGCCGTCCGGTGTCGGAGAGGGTGATGTACGCGGTCCGCATGTCCGGCCCGCCGAAGCAGATGTTCGTCGGGTAGATGTCGGGCATCTTCACCGCGCGCACCACCTCCCCGCCGGGTGAGATTTCCGTGATGTAACCCGTTGCGAGTGTGGCGACCGCGATGTTGCCGCTGGCCATCACGGCAAGGCTGTCGAAGCGTGCGCTGCCGGGCAGGCCGCAGATGATCCGGCCGGCATGGGCATGGTGCGGCTTCGGGGCCTTCAGCACGCCGGGCGCCTCGATCTCGAAAGCCCAAAGCCGCGCGCCCTCGGTGTCGGCCACGTAGATCGTCCTGCCGTCGGGCGAAAGGCCGCAGCCGTTCGGGCTCAGGATCGGGAAGGCGATCTCGGTCACGCGCGAGCCATCCGGCAGCGCGTAGTAGAGGCCGCCATGGTCGCGGTGCCGCGCATAGCGCTTGCCGAGGTCGGTGAAGTAGAACCCGCCCTGCGTGTCGAACACGAGGTCGTTCGGGGCGGAGAGCTTGTTCCCGTTCACCTCCTTGTAGAGCAGCGTCGCCTCGCCGGTCTTCGGGTCGATGCGCTGGATCGACCCGAACTTGTAGTCGGGATGCGGGCCGATCCCCATCGAGTGGCCCTCGACATAGCGGCTGCCGCCGTTGTTGCAGAGGTAGAACGCGCCATCGGGTCCGATCGCGAGCCCGTTCGGACCGCCGCCGGCCGCGGAGAACAGCGATACCGTCCCGTCGGGCGCCACCTTGGAGCAGCGGCCGTTGCGGATCTCCGTCAGCACGACGGAACCGTCTTGCAGCGCGACCGGGCCCTCGGGAAAGCCGAGACCGGTCGCCAGGATCTTCACCTCGTCGTTCATGCCTGCCTCCCCTTCAGCGCCGCGCGGGGGCGACGCCGCCCGCACCGGCGCGCCCGCCGTCGATGACCAGCTGCGTGCCCGTGACGTTCCCCGACAGGTCGGAGCAGAGGTAGAGCACGGCGTTGGCGACTTCCTCGGGCTGCGTGTAGCGGCCGGACGGTGCGCTCGCGGCATAGGCCGCGTGCACCGCCTCGGGGTTGTCGGCGTTCCGCTGGCTCTCGAGCGAGCGCATCATGCGCGTCTCCACCGGGCCGGGGCAGACGGCGTTGATCCGCACGCCGCGTCCGGCGAGATCGGAGGACGCGACCTTGGTCAGCCCGACCACGCCGTGCTTGGACGCGACATAGGCCGCCATGCCCGGCCCGCCGAACAGGCCGGCGACGGAAGCCGTGTTGACGATCGTGCCGCCGCCCTGCGCGAGCATCACCGGCACCACGTGCTTGAGGCCGAGGAACACGCCCTTGAGGTTCACCGCGATGACGCGGTCGAACATCTCTTCCTCGTAGGTCTCGACCGAGGTCACGGTGCCCTCGATCCCGGCGTTGTTGAAGAAGCAGTCGATGCGGCCATAGGCGTCCAGCGTCGCCTGCACGTAGTCGCGCACGGCGGCCGACCTGGTCACGTCGGCGGCGTGGAAGCGCGCCTTTCCGCCCTGCTGGGCGACGATCTGCGCGGTGGCCTCGCCCGCCTGCGCGTCGTGGTCCACCACCATCACCTTCGCCCCGCGCAGCGCGAAGCCGAGTGCCGCGGCACGGCCGATGCCGCCCCCGCCGCCGGTGATCAGGGCCACCTTGCCGGTGAAGTCCATTCCGTTTCCCCCATTCTCCAGCCTTCACTGTACCCCCTCGACCGTGCGGGGCAATGCGCGCCGACCCAGGGCGGCGGATCGGGCGGCCGGCGGCTGTCCCCCTCGTGATGGCACCGGAACCGACCTGCCGCGTTGCGAGTCGGCTGAAAATGGGAGTGCGGCATGCCGCGGGGCGCGATCTTCGACATCGACGGGACGCTGATCGACTCGGTCGATGCTCATGCCGAAGCCTGGCAGCGGGCCTTCGCGCGCCACGGCTACGACATCGGCTTCGCGGACCTGCGCAGCCAGATCGGCAAGGGCGGGGACCAGCTGCTGCCGACCTTCCTCTCGGGCGAAGCCCTGACGCGCGACGGGCCTAAGGTGGACGCGGCCCATGGCGAGATCTTCAAGCAGGCGCTGCTGCCGCATCTGACGGCGTTCCCGGGCGTGCGGCCGCTGTTCCAGCACCTGCGGGACCGCGGCACGCGGATCGCGCTCGCCTCCTCCGCCAAGGCGGAGGAGCTCGACGTCTACACGGAGATGGCGGCGGTCGGCGACCTGATCGAGACCGCGACCTCCTCGGCGGATGCCGAGAAGTCGAAGCCGCATCCGGACATCTTCGCGGCCGCGCTCGCGCGGCTCGACCTGCCGGCCTCCCAGGTGGTGGTGGTGGGCGACAGTCCGTATGACGCCGAGGCGGCGGGCAAGATCGGGCTGCGCACGATCGGACTGCTGTGCGGCGGCTTCCCCGAGGCTGATCTGCGCGCGGCCGGCTGCATCGCGCTGTTTGCCGATCCGGCGGACCTGCTGCGGCGCTTCGACGACTCGCCGTTGGCCGGCGCATGAGCGACGCTGGCGCGGACTCCCCGCATCTCGACCGGCGCCAGCGCGAGCAGGCGAAGCACGGCGCGCCGCTGGGTCCGCTCGTCATCCACGAGATCGTCCGCGAGCAGGGCGAGGCGGAACTCGCCCGCGGCTTCCACGGGCTCGCCTGGTCGGGGCTCGCGGCCGGGCTGTCGATCGGCTTCTCGTTCCTCGTGCAGGCGCACCTGCAGGCGGCCTTGCCCGACACGCGCTGGGGCCATGCGGTGGCGAGCTTCGGCTACGCGATCGGGTTCCTGATCGTCATCCTGGGCCGGCAGCAATTGTTCACCGAGACGACGCTGACCGCGCTGATCCCGACGCTGACCCGGCCGCGGATGGCGACCTTCCTGGCGACGCTGCGCGTCTGGGGGATCGTGCTGGCGGCCAACCTGGTCGGGACCTGGGTCTTCGGCGCGATCTCGGCCTGGCCGACGCTGTTCCCGGCGGAGGTGGGCGCGGCAATGGACCGGCTCTCGGACCACACGATGTCACGCTCGTTCGGGCACACGGTGTTCACGGCGGGATCGGCCGGCTGGGTGATCGGGCTGATGGTGTGGCTGCTGCCCGGCGCAGGGCCGGCGCGGCCGTTGATCGTGATCCTGCTGACCTGGGTGATCGCGCTCTGCCAGTTCCCGCACATCATCGCCGGGTCGGTGGAGGCGGCCTATGGCGTGGTGAGCGGCCGCGCGGGGCTTGGCGATTACGCGTGGCGGTTCCTGGTGCCGACGCTGGCCGGCAACGCGATCGGCGGCACGATCCTGGCGGCCCTGCTGAACCACGCGCCGGTGGCGGAGGAGCTCGAGGAGGAGGCGGAGTCGTAGCGGCCGCGCTGCTTCTGTCCCCGTGTCAGCGCCGCCGGGGGGCTGCCATCCACGACGTATCGCGCCCGCGAAGTCGTGGATGGCCGGCCTGCGCCGGCCATGACACGGGGGCGTTCCCCGCCCTGACACGGGGCGTTCCTCCGCCATGACACGGGGCGTTCCCGCCATGACGCGGGGCGTGGGACCATCGTTACGAGCGATACGAGCCGTTGATGTCGATGTAGCCGTGCGTCAGGTCGCAGGTCCACACCGTGGACTTGCCGCGGCCGAGGCCGAGGTCGATCGCGATCTCCACCTCGCGGCCCTTCATGTGCGCGACCACCGGCGCCTCGTCGTAGCCGGGGACCACGCCGCCATCCTTGGCCATCCACGTGCCGCCGACGCCGATCGAGATCAGGTCGCGGTCCGCGGGCTCCCCCGCCTTGCCGACCGCCATGACGATGCGGCCCCAGTTCGCGTCCTCCCCGGCGATCGCGGTCTTCACCAGGGGCGAGTTCGCCACCGCCATCGCGACCCGCTTCGCCGACCGCGCGTTGACGGCGCCGGTGACGTCGATCTTGACGAGCTTCTGCGCCCCCTCCCCGTCGCGCACCACCTGCAGCGCGAGGTCCAGCAGGACCTCGTTCAGCTTGCGGGCGAAATCCGCGAGGAAGCGCGTGCGGGCCGCGGTCTCGCCGGCCGGCGGCAGGCGCGGGTGTTTCGCCTGGCCGGTCGCGACCAGCAGCACCGTGTCGGAGGTGGAGGTGTCGCTGTCCACCGTGGTCGCGTTGAACGTGGTCTCCACGTTCTTCGACAGCAGGGACTGCAGCACGTCCGCCGGGATCTTCGCGTCGGTGAACACGAAGCACAGCATGGTCGCCATGTCGGGCGCGATCATGCCGCTGCCCTTGGCGATGCCGGTGATGCGCACCTCGGCGCCGCCGATCTCGGCGACGCGCGTCGCGGCCTTCGGGAACGTGTCGGTGGTCATGATGCCGCGGGCGGCATCCTCCCACCCGTCCTCGCGCAGGCTCTCCTGCAGGCCGGGCAGGGCCGCGACCAGCTTTTCGTGCGGCAGCACCTCCCCGATCACGCCGGTGGAGGCGACGAAGACCTGCTTGGCCGGGCAGTCGGCGAGCTTGGCGGCGGCCGCGGCGGTGGCGGCGCAGGCGTCGCGCCCCGCCTTGCCGGTGAAGACGTTCGCATTCCCCGCGTTCACCACAACCATGCGCGCCTTGCCGCCCTTCAGCGCGGCGCGGCACCAGTCCACCGGCGCGCCGGGGCATTTGTTGGTCGTGAACACGCCGGCGACGGTGCTGCCGGGGGCGACCTCCATCATCACGACGTCGGTTCGGCCCTTGTAGCGGATGCCGGCGGCGGCCGCGCTCAGGCGCACGCCGGCGAGCGGCGGCAGTTCCGGCAATGCAACGGCGAGCGGCGAGACGGGACCAGCCATGGCGGTGTTTCCTTGCTCCCTCGATGTGATCTTACGGCTTGGCGGGCGGCGGTTCGGCGCCGTCGGTCGCGCGCTTCTGCGAGCCGTCCAGGTTGAACGTCTCCACCTTGGCGTCGGCCCGCGCCTTGGCGACCACCTGCTTCACCGCGTCCTGGATCATCTGCTGCCGCAGTTCGGCCTTGGCCTGGTCGAAGCTGGGCGGCGGCGACTGGCGGTGGCCGAGTGTCTGGATGACGTGCCAGCCGAACTGGGTGTGCACGGGGTCGGGGGAGATCTCCCCGTCCTTCAGCGCGAAGGCGGCCTTGGCGAAGTCCGGGACCATGTCCTCGCGCTTGAACCAGCCGAGGTCGCCGCCCTGCTGCGCGGCGCCAGGGTCCTTGCTGTACTGCTTGGACAAGGCGGCGAAGTCGCCACCCTTCTTCAGCTCCGCGATGATCTTCTTCGCGGTCGCCTCGTCGCCGACCAGGATGTGGCGCGCATGCACCTCCTCCTCGCCCGGCTTGCCCGCGACGTCCTTCTCGTATTTGGCGCGCACCGCCTCCTCGGTCACCTGCGGGCCGACATCCTTCTGCAGCAGCGCGGTCTGCAACGCCTGGTCCTCGGCCGCCTTCACCTTGCGCTGCACCTCGGGCTCCTTGTCGAGCCCCTGCTTCTGCGCCTCGGCCACGAGGGCCCGCCCGTCGATGAGCTGCTGGAGCAGCAGCGGGTAGAGCGCATCCTTCGGCATGCTGCGCGCACTCGCCGGCAGGGACGCGGCCGCATCCTGCAGGTCGCCCAGGGTGATGGGCTGGCCGTTCACCGTCGCCACCACCGGGTCGGCCTGCTGCGCGCTGCCCGCGGCGGGTGCGGTGCCGCTCGCCGCGCCGGAGGAGGACGCCTGGGCCCAGGCCGCGGGCGCGGCGGCGAGCAGCGCCAGCGTGAGACCGGCCGCGCCGCAGCGGCGCGCGAGAACCCCCGACGGCCGCTTGCCGACGGACGAGACCGCAGAACTTGTCATGAATACCCCTGTCGAACGGCCGCGGATCATGGCGGAAGGGCTTGTTCCCCACAAGCGGCCCCGATCGGCGCCGCGGAGTACGCAAATGGTGCGGGAACCGGTCCGGTTCGGCACCGTCCCGACGACGGCCGACCTAAGCGGTCCAGTCGCGGAACCAGGCGATGAAGCGCGGGATGCCGATCTCGAGCGGAGTGGTCGGCGCGAAGCCGGTGAGCGCGGCGATCTCGTCGATCGCGGCGAAGGTCTCCTCCACGTCGGCCGCCGGGCGGGGTGCGTCGCGGATGACGGCGCGCCGGCCCAAACCCTGTTCCAGCAATCCGACCAGCGTGCGGACCTCCTCCGCGCGGTGGTTGCCGATGTTCAGCACGCGGGTAGGCGGATCGGCGGGCGGGCAGTCGAGCGCGCCCAGCACCCCGGCCACGATATCGTCGACATAGGTGAAATCGCGCTTCAACCGCCCGCCCTCGTAGAGCGTGATCGGCTCGCCCGCCATGATCGCGCGGGCGAAGCTGAAATAGGCCATGTCGGGGCGGCCCCAGGGGCCGTAGACCGTGAAGAAGCGCAAGCCGGTCTGTGGGATTCCGAACAGGTGGCCGTAGGCATGGCTCATCAGCTCGTCGGCCCGCTTGGTCGCGGCATAGAGCGAGACGGGCGTGTCCACCCGGTCGGTCTCCCGGAACGGCAGGGCGGTGTTGGCGCCGTAGACCGAGGACGTGCTGGCATAGACCAGATGGGCGAGCCGCGGCAGATGGCGCGCGGCCTCCAGCACGACCAGATGGCCCATGACGTTGGCATGGACATAGGCATAGGGGTCGACCATCGAATGCCGCACCCCGGCCTGGGCGGCCAGGTGCACGATCCGGTCCACGGTCGGATGCGCGGCCAGCAGCGCCGTGACGGCATCGCGGTCCGCCACGTCGATGGGGGCGAAGGCGAATCCGGGGCGCGATTGCAGCCGCGCGAGGCGGGCCTGTTTCAGCCGCACGTCGTAATAGTCGTTCAGGCTGTCGAGCCCGACCACCGCCTCCCCGCGCTCGAGCAGGGCGTGAGCGACATGCGATCCGATGAACCCGGCCGCCCCCGTCACCAGCACGCTCATGCGCGATCCCTCAGAGTGGGTTGGCGACCAGCCGGTCTTCCAGCAGCTCCAGCACCGCGTGGCCCAGGGCGATGTGGCATTCCTGGACGCGGGCCGTCTCCGGATCGGGCACCAGCAACACGTGGTCGCACAGGCTGCGCGCGGGCTCGCCCGCCCCGCCCAGCAGGCCGACGGTCACGATGCCCATCTCGCGGGCGGCTTCCAGCGCACGCACCACGCTCGGGGAACGGCCGGAGGTGGTGATCCCGAACAGCACGTCGCCCGTGCGGCCGATGCCGCGCAGCGGGCGCTCGAACACCCGCTCGTACCCGTAATCGTTGCCGCAGGCGGTCAGGGCCGAGGCGTCGAGCGTCAGCGCCAGCGCGGCGATCGAAGGACGCTCGACGGAGCCGCGCAGGCGGATGAGCATCTCGGTCGCGAGGTGCTGGCTGTCGGCGGCCGATCCGCCATTGCCGCAGAACAGCAGCTTGCCGCCGCCGCGCAGGCTGGTTTCGCACGCGCCGACCACCGCGACGACCGCCTCCGCCAGCTCCGTCGCGATCCGCCGCTTCAGGTCGGCGGATTTGGTCATCATTGCCGCGAAGCGCGCGGTTTCCGTCATGTCAGCCTCGGCCGTCCGTTGCATCGGCGGCTGGGTACCGCGCCCCCGCGCCGGCGTCCATCCCCTGCGCGCGCCCGATCCGCCGATCGCGGGGCGCGGCGGAGTGCGGGCTACTGCGCGACCCAGCCGCCATCGACCGAGAGGGCGGTGCCGGTGATGGTCTTGGCATTGCCGGAGCACAGGAAGACGGCCAGCGCGCCAATATCCTCGGGCGTGGAGAACTGCGCCATCGGCTGCTTCTCCGACAGGAAGGCGCGCTTGGCGGCGTCGACCGAGATCCCTTCCGCCTGCGCCCGCGCCTCGAGCTGGCGCTGCACCAGCGGCGTCAGCACCCAGCCGGGGCAGATCGCATTCGCCGTCACGCCATGGTCGGCAAGCTCGATCGCGGCGACCTTGGTCAGGCCGACGACGGCGTGCTTGGCGGCGACGTAGGCGGATTTCTGCCCGCTCGCCACCAGCCCGTGGGCGGAGGCGATGTTGACGATGCGGCCCCAGCCCCGCGCCTTCATGCCTGGAATTGCCGCCTTGCTGGCATGGAACACGGCGGAGAGGTTGATCGCGATGATCGCGTCCCACTTCTCCTCCGGGAACTCCTCGATGGTCGCGACGTGCTGGATGCCGGCGTTGTTCACCAGGATGTCGACCGAACCCAGCGCCTCGATCGCCTCGGCGACCATGGCGGCGATGGCGGGGGGCTTGCTCATGTCGGCGGCGCTGTAGCGGGCGCGGATGCCGAATTCGGTCTCCAGCCCCGATCGCAGGCGCTCGATCTCCGCGGCGTCGCCGAACCCGTTGAGCACGAGGTCCGCCCCGGCGCCGGCCAGCGCGCGGGCGATGCCGAGACCGATGCCGCTTGTCGACCCGGTGACCAGCGCGACTTTTCCGTTCAGGCTCATACGGCGCGACCCCATTCTTTCGCAGTGCGGCGCGATATACGCCCCGTTGCACCGCGCGCCCAGGGGGATCGGCCAAGGGGGGATCGGCCACGGAGGTTCGGCCGCGGGGGTTCGGCCACGGGGGTGAGCCCGCTTGGGTCCCGATGGCGGCGGCCGGCCGGAGCCCCTCTTGCCGCGCATCCGTCGACGCCATCGATCGCATTCTGCCGGACGGAAGCCGCCGTTCGGTCTTGCTCATGACGGAGGCTGCATGCCCATCCCCATCATCCTCGACTGCGACCCCGGCACGGATGACGCGCTGGCGCTGTTCCTGGCCTTCGCCTCCCCCGAACTGGAGCTGCGCGCCATCACGGTGGCCGGCGGCAATGTCGGGCTGGCCCACACGCTCGCCAACGCGCTCGCGCTCACCGCCCTCGCCCAGGCCCCCACGCCCGTCCACCCCGGTGCGGACCGCCCCCTTCTCGGGGCGTTCCGCTCGGCGCACGACATCCATGGCGCGAACGGGATCGGCGGCGTCAGGCTGCCGCCGGGCGGTCCCCCCGCCCCTGGCCTCGCGGTCGACGTGATCCGGCGCGTCCTGCGTGAGAGCGCGGATCCGGTGACGCTGGTCGGGATCGGGCCCGCGACGAACCTGGCGCTGGCGCTGATGGCCGAACCCGCGCTGTGCGCGCGCGTGGCGGAAATCGTGCTGATGACCGGCGCCTGGGGCGAGGGCAACATCACCCCCGCCGCCGAGTTCAACGCCTGGAGCGATCCCGAGGCGCTCGCCGTGCTGCTCCGCTGCGAGCGGCCGGTGACACTGGCCACGCTTGACCTGACGGCCCAGGCGCTGGTCACCCCGAAGCGGCTTTCGGCGTGGCGGCAGCGCGACGGCGGGGCGTGCCTGCGCGCCGCCTGCGACATCCAGGACAGCGTGCCGGCTTCCGTCCGCTTCGCGCAGAGAGGCGCGCCGTTGCACGATCCCTGCGCCATCGCCTGGCTCCTGCGCCCCGGCTTGTTCACGACCCGCCCGTGCCATGTGGAGGTCGACCTGGGGCCCGGTCCCAGCCGCGGCCGGACGGTGATCGACCGCTGGGGCCGCCGCGGCGCGGCCCCGAACGCGCGGGTGCTGGAGACGCTCGATGCTGATGCATTCTTCGGCGTGTTGGCGGACAGACTGGCAGCCCTGCCTTGAGGATCGCCACGTGCGTCGCGGGGCGCGCGAGCGGGCAGCGAGACGGCGTTGACAGCGGGGCGGCTCTGCCGCTCAATCCCGGCAAGCTGTCATAGAGTACGGACATCTCGCCGACCCCCGTCCTCCTCCCGCGCCACCACCGCACAGGACCTCGCCCATGACCCTCCGCACCACGACGCGACGCAGCACGCTTGCCGCCGGCGCCGCGGCCTTTGCCGGCCTCGCCATGCCCGCGGTGCTGCGCGCGCAGCCGGCCGGCATCAAGCTGGGCCTGATCCACCCGGTGACCGGACCGCTCGCCTTTTCAGGCAACCAGTGCCGGATCGGCGGACAGATGGCGATCAAGGACGTGAACGAGGCAGGCGGGATCAAGGCGATGGGCGGCGCCAAGCTCGAGGCGCTGCTGGGCGATGCGCAGCTCAAGCCGGAGCTGGCGGCGAGCCTGGTCGACCAGTTCGCCGAGGCCGGGGCCGCCGGGTTCACCGGCTGCTACGCCTCCTCCCTCGGGCTCGCGGCCACGCAGGCGGCGGCCAAGTACGAGCTGCCCTTCTCCATCGACAGCGGCGTCGCCGACAGCCTGACCTCGCGCGGGCTCGCCAACACGTTCCGGCTGTTCCCCTCCGCCTCGGTCTGCGTGAACGGCGCGGTCGACGAGCTCGAGGGGCTGAACAAGCAGGCGGGCGGGCCGGTGAAGACGGCCGTGCTGGTGCACGAGAACAGCGAGTTCGGCACGACCACCGCGAACACGCTGAAGGAGAAGCTGCCGGGAATCGGCATCAAGGTGCTGGACGTGATGGCGCATGCGACGCCGACGCGGGACTTCACCAACGTCGTGCTGCGCATCAAGGAGCAGAAGCCCGACCTAGTGATCATCTCCGACTACCTGAACGAGTACGTGCTGCTGATCCGCACGATGGTGCAGCAGCGCGTGCCGTCGGGCATCTTCTCGGTCTTCGGCGGCGGGTTCAGCCTGAAATTCGCCAAGGAGCAGAACGAGATTTCCGAAGGCGTGCTCGACTTCAATAACTGGTGGAACACCAAGGCGCCCGAGACCGCCGCCTTCCGCAAGCGGCTGGATGCCGCCGGCGTCGCGACCACGTACGAGGTGTTCTTCGGCTACTACGCCGTGAAGCTGCTGGCGGACGCGTTCGAGCGGGCGGGCAGCGCGGACAAGAAGAAGGTCATCCCGGCGCTGGCGGCGAGCACCTTCTACCCTGACATGCTGCCCTACAACCCGACGAAGTTCGCCAACGGCCAGAACGAGGGCGCGCAGGGCGTCGGGCTGCAGGTGCAGCATGCCGACGTGAAGGTCGTCTGGCCCGAGAAGTTCGCCGACGCGAAGGCGGTGTTCCCGCGGGCGAAGGGCTGAGCCCGATGCGCCTCCTGCGCCGCGGCCGCATGCGGTGATCTCGCTGTCGATCCTGGAAGCAGGCCTGGTCAACGGCCTGCTGACCGGCGGCGTGTACGCGCTGGTCGCGCTGGGGCTCACGCTGATCTACGGCGTGCTGCACATCGTCAACTTCGCGCATGGCTCGCTGCTGATGATCGCGATGTTCGGCGGATGGATGCTGGTGAGCTGGGCGCATCTCGATCCCTACGCCGCGCTGCCGCTGATGGTCGTGATCATGTTCGTGATCGGCTGGGGGCTCTATGCCGGGGTGATCGGGCGGATCTCGGGCGGGGACGACCGGCGCATCCTGCTCGCGACCCTGGGTGTCGCGATCGTGCTCGACAACCTGGCGCTGGTGCTGTTCACCGGCGACACCCGCACGATCGAGACGCCCTACCAGTTCGCGGTCGTGGAAGCCGGCCCGCTGCTGCTGTCGGTGCCGAAGCTCATCTCCTTCGGCGTGGCGATCGTGCTCGCCCTGCTGCTCTGGGCCTTCATGGCGCTGACCGACACGGGCCGCGCGATCCGCGCGGTGGCGCGGGAGCCGGACGGCGCGCGGCTGGTCGGCATCCGCCCGGGACGCATCTTCGCGCTGTCCTACGGCATCGGCATCGCCTGCCTGGGCGCGGCGGGCTGCCTGCTGCTGCCGAGTTTCTACGTCTCGCCCCAGGTCGGGAACGTGTTCGTGCTGACCGCCTTCACGATCGTCGTGCTGGGGGGCATGGGGAGCTTCCCCGGCGCCGTGGTCGGCGGCCTGCTGATCGGCGTGACCGAGAGCCTGGGCGGGCTGTTCCTGGGCGAGTCGCTGGGACCGATCGGCATCTCGCTGGTGTTCATCCTGGTGCTGCTGTTCCGCCCCACGGGGCTGTTCCGAGCGGCGCGGTGAGAGCGCCGTTGGGGTTGTGGGAATGGCAGAGGCACGGTCTGTCCGACGCGATGACCCGGCATCGGGGGATGCGGCCGTGGATGGAACCGCGGATGCACGCTGATGAACGCGGATGGGTCGAAGCCTTGCCATCGGGCGGTGCGTACGACCCGGCTGCGCATGGGCCCCGGCTGCCGCGTTGCGGCACGCGCCATCAGCATTCATCCGCGTGCATCTGCGGTTTCACCGGTGCCCTATCCGTCCGCGGACCACGGAGCCTCCCCGGACCCATCCCCGACCCGGAGCGCGCCCGTTGCTGAGATACTGGCCCATCCTCGCGGTCGTCGCGGCGCTGCTGCCCTTCGCGTCGTCCTCGCAGTTCCTGGTGAACCTCGCGATGCTCACCGCCTTCTCGGCGCTGCTGGGCCAGGGGTGGAACATCGCCTGCGGCTTCGGCGGGCTGACCAGCTTCGGCCATGCCGTGTTCTTCGGCATCGGCGCCTATGCGGTCGCGATCATGCAGACGCGGTTCGGGATCAATCCCTGGCTGGGCCTGCCCGCGGCGGCGATCCTGGGCGCGGCCGCGGGCGCGGTGCTGGGCGCCGCGGCGTTCCGCGCGGGACTGCGCGGCAGCTACTTCGCACTGGTGACCCTCGCCTTCGCCGAGGTCTTCCGCATCCTTGCCAACTCGCTCGACATCACCAAGGGCGGGCTTGGCATCCTGATCCCGCTGCATCCGTCGCTCCCGAACTTCCAGTTCGCCGACCGGCGCGGCGCCTATGCGCTCGTGCTGGTGCTGCTCGCGGTGGCAATGGGCATCGCCGCCTGGCTGCGCCGCTCCCGCTTCGGCGCACGCCTCGTCGCCGTGCGTGAGAACGAGGACGCGGCGGCCGCGCTGGGCATTCCGCTGGTGCGCACCAAGACGCAGGCCCTGGCGCTGTCCGGTGCGGTGACCGCGACGGCGGGCGTGCTCTACGCGCAGATGTTCCTCTACGTCGATCCGAACATCGCCTTCGGCGCGGAACGCAGCGTGGAGATGCTGCTGGTCGCGATGATCGGCGGCGCCGGGACGGTGTGGGGGCCGGTGCTGGGCGCGATCGTGCTGCACCTGATCCAGGACACCGCGCGGATGCTGATCGACACGCCGGGCTTCGCGCCCATGCTGTATGGCGCGATCCTGCTGGCGATCATCGCCTTCCTGCCGAACGGCATCGCCGGGCTGCGCCTGCCCCGGCGCCGGAGCGCGCGCGAGGAGGTGCGGCGTGCTTGAGGTCCGCACGCTCTCGAAGCGCTTCGGCGGGCTGCGCGCCGTCAAGGACGTGTCGCTCGACGTGCCCGCGGGCTCCATCACCGCGCTGATCGGACCGAACGGGGCGGGCAAGACCACGACCTTCGCCATGATCGCCGGCTTCATCATGCCGGATTCCGGGTCGGTGCGGTTCGCCGGAACGGACGTGACGCGCTGGCGCCCCGACCGGATCGCGGCGCTCGGCATGGTGCGCACGTTCCAGATCACCCAGCCTTTCGCCGGCCTGAGCGTCGCCGAGAACATCCGCGTCGGCGCCTTCCTGCGCCACCACGACGTCGCCGAGGCCGAGGCACGGGCCCGCGACGTGGGTACGCGCCTCGGCCTCGGCCCGATGCTGGACCGGCCCGCCGCGGCCCTGACGGTCGCCGGGCGCAAGAGGCTGGAGGTCGCCCGCGCGCTGGCCACCGAACCGCGCCTGCTGCTGCTGGACGAGGTCATGGCGGGGCTGAACCCGTCGGAGGTGAACGAGATCGTGGCGCTGATCCGTCAGGTGCGCGACGGCGGGGTCACGATCCTGCTGATCGAGCACATCATGCAGGCCGTGGCGGCTCTGGCCGAGACGGCGCACGTGCTGGCCGAGGGTGCGCTGATCGCCTCCGGCACACCCAGGCAGATCGCGGCCGATCCTGCGGTGGTGGAAGCGTATCTCGGCCACGGCGCGGCGGAACGGATGGCGCGGCATGGATGAGGTGCGAGGGTCCCGTGTTGCGGGCACGCTCGTCGCGGCCCAGCGTGTCACGGCCGCCCACAGTCCCAGTGTCATGGCCGCGCTCGTCGCGGCCATCCACGACTTCGCGTGCGCCTCGAAGTCGTGGATGGCCGGCATAAGGCCGGCCATGACACCAGGGGCACCGCCAGCCAGGACACGGGGCGGTGCGGCGGCCACGGCACGGGGCGTGCGGCCGACCATGACACGGGGGGCAGCGCTCGCATGACCGACCCCCTCCTCTCCGTCCGCGAGCTCCGCGCCGGGTACGGCCCGTTCCAGGTCCTCCACGGCATCGACCTCGACGTCGCGCAAGGCGAGATCGTCGCCGTGCTCGGGGCGAACGGCGTGGGCAAGACGACGCTCAACCGCGCCCTCTCCGGCCTGCTCGCCCCGTCCGGCGGCACGATCCGCTTCGGCGGCGCCGACCTCACCCGCGCCGACCACGCCGCGATCGTCCGCGCCGGCCTGATCCACGTGCCCGAGGGCCGCCGCGTCTTCCCCAACCTCTCCGTGCGCGAGAACCTCCTGCTCGGCGCCTATGTCCGCGGCCGCGCGGACCGCGCCGCCACGCTCGAGCGCGTGCTGACGATCTTCCCCCGCCTGCGCGAGCGCCTCACTCAGCACGCCGGGTCCATGAGCGGGGGCGAGCAGCAGATGCTCGCGATCGGACGCGGCCTGATGGGCCAGCCGCGGCTGCTGATCCTCGACGAACCCTCCCTCGGCCTGTCGCCCCGCCTCACCGAGGACCTGTTCGACCTGATCGCCACCCTGCACCGCGACGGGCTCTCCATCCTGCTGGTCGAGCAGAACGTCGTCCAATCCCTCGCCATCGCGCAGCGCGCCTATGTCATCGAGCACGGGCACGTGGCACTCTCGGGATCGGCGGCGCAGCTCGGGGAGGATCCGCGGCTGCGCGCCGCCTATCTCGGCCTGTAGCGAGGAACGCAAATGGACCCGAATGCCCTGCCCTTCGATGCCGACACGATGCTGGAGGGGCTCCGGTCCTGGGTCGAATGCGAAAGCCCGACCTTCGACGCCGCCGCGGTGAACCGCATGATGGACCTCGCCTCCCGCGAGCTGGTCATCGCCGGCGCGCGGATCGAGCGGGTTGCCGGCCGCATGGGCTTCGGCGACTGCGTGCGTGCGACCTTCCCGCACAGGAAGGCCAATGAGCCCGGCATCCTTGTGATGGGCCACCTCGACACCGTGCATCCGATCGGCACGCTGAAGGACCTGCCCTTCCGACGGGAGGGCAACAAGGCCTGGGGGCCCGGCATCCAGGACATGAAGGGCGGCAACTACCTGTCGCTCGAGGCGATCCGCCAGCTCGCCCGCGCCGGCATCCAGACCAACCTGCCGGTCACCGTGCTGTTCACCAGCGACGAGGAGGTCGGCAGCCCCTCGACCCGCGACCTGATCGAGGCCGAGGCGGCGCGCCACCGCTACGTGCTGGTCCCCGAACCCGCCCGCCCCGATGGCGGCGTGGTCACCGGCCGCTACGCCATCGCCCGCTTCAACCTCGAATCCACCGGCCGTCCCAGCCACGCCGGCGCCCGCCTGAGCGAGGGCCGGTCCGCCATCAAGGAGATGGCCCGCAAGCTGATCGAGATCGAGGACATGACGACCGAGGACTGCACGTTCAGCGTCGGCGTCATCCAGGGCGGGCAATGGGTGAACTGCGTCACCACCACCTGCCGCGGCGAGGCGCTGAGCATGGCCAAGCGGCAGGATGACCTCGATCGCGGCGTGGAGCGGATGCTCGCTCTGCGCGCCTCGGGCAACGACGTGCAGTTCAAGGTCACCCGCGGCGTGACGCGCCCGGTATGGGAGCCGGACGGGCGCACGATGGCGCTGTACGACCACGCGCGCGGGCTGGCCCGCAGCCTCGGCTACGACATCTCGTCCCAGAGTTCGGGCGGCGGGTCGGACGGGAACTTCACGGGCGCCATGGGCATCGCGACGCTGGACGGGCTGGGCGTCGCCGGCGCCAACGCGCACACGCTGGACGAGCACATCATGGTCGACAGCCTGGCCTATCGCGGCAAGCTGATGGCCGGCCTGCTCGCGACGCTGGAGTAGGTCGGGCGAGCGCTGCCGGTTTTCCCGCCCACGTCGGCCTCACCCTTCACCGTCATGGCCGGGCTCGACCCGGCCATCCTCGCCCCGCATGCGCGCCGGCCGAGTCCCACTGGGCAATCGTCGTAGCAGCGTGCCGATGGGGGTGGCCGGGTCGAGCCCGGCCATGACGCCGAGGAGCCGGCAATGACGTTCAGGTGGCGGCCACGACGTTACGGTGCGGGCCATTTTCTTCGACTTCCGGCCTCGACGACGACGCGCAGCCTTGGCGCCCCACCCGATCCCGCCCCGCGTCACCGCCGATCAGGGCACCAGCACCGCCGCGCCCTGCATCCGGCCTGCGCGCAAATCGTCCAGCGCGTCGTTCGCCTGCTCCAGCGCATAGCGCCGCGTGGCGATGCGCACCGGCACCTTGGGCGCAAGCGCCAGGAACGCCTCCCCGTCCGCGCGCGTCAGGTTCGCGACCGACCGCACCACCCGCTCCCCCCACAGGATGTCGTACGGAAAACTCGGGATCGCGCTCATGTGAATGCCGGCGCAGACCACGGTGCCGCCGCGCTCGACCGCCCGCAGCGCGGCGGGCACCAGCGATCCGACCGGCGCAAAGATGATCGCGGCGTCCAGCGGTTCGGGTGGCGGCTGGTCGGACCCGCCGGCCCAGGCGGCCCCGAGGGAGCGGGCGAAATCCTGCGCCTCCGTGTCCCCGGGGCTGGTGAACGCGAAGACGCGGCGCCCCTGCCAGCGCGCGACCTGGACGATGATGTGAGCCGCGGCGCCGAAGCCATACAGGCCGAGGCGCTGGCCCTCATGCGGCCCCTCCCCCGCCATCACCAGCGCGCGGTAGCCGATCAGCCCGGCGCAGAGCAGCGGCGCGGCATCCTGGTCGGAATAGGCGTCCGGCAGGGCGAAGCAGAAGCGCTGGTCGGCGACGGCATACTCCCCGTAGCCGCCATCGATCTGGTAGCCGGTGAACTTGGCCTCGGCGCACAGGTTCTCTCGCCCCGACCGGCAGAAGCGGCAGACCCCGCAGCTCCAGCCCAGCCAAGGGACGCCGACGCGCGTGCCGGCCGGGAAGCGATCGGCGCCGGGACCGGCCGCGACGACGCGGCCGACGATTTCATGGCCGGGCACCAGCGGGAGCTTCGGCTCCGTCAGCTCTCCGTCCACGACGTGCAGGTCGGTGCGGCAGACCGCACAGGCCGCCACCTGCAGCAGCACCTGCCCAGGGCCGGGCGTGGGGACCGCGATCGCGGTCGGCACCAGGGGCCGCTTCGCCGATTGCAGCACCATCGCCCGCATCGTTCCGCTCCTATTCGGCCAGCTTCAGCACCGCGTCCAGCAGCACCTGCGCGCCGCGGGCCAGCTGCTCCTTGCTCGCATACTCCGCCGGGTTGTGCGTGATCCCGCCCTTGCACGGCACGAACAGCATGGCACTGGGGCAGAGCGGGTTGACCAGCACGGAGTCGTGCCCGGCCGCAGCCACCATGTCACGCGTCGAGAGCTGGCGCGCCTCCGCCGCCTGCCGCAGCAGGGCGCACAGCCCGCCATCGAACACGGTCGGACCGAAGGTCGCGTACGGGTCGAGTTCGATCCGCACCTTGCGGCGCGTGGCGATTGCATCGAGTGCGGCCTTCACCTCCGCCTCCATGCGGATCGCCGCCTCCGGATCCTCGTGCCGCACGTCGGCGGAGAGGCGCGTGAGGTTCGGCACGCTGCCCCGCGCGTTCGGCAGGTTCTCGATCCAGGACGCGGCGGAGCGGCCGCGCGGTTCGGCGGCGATGCCGATGCGCTCGATCGCCAGGATCGCCTCGGCGACGGCGGCCAGCGCGTCGTGCCGGCGCTCCATCGCGGTCGCGCCGCCATGCGACGGCTCGCCATGCACCGTGAGCTGCAGGTAGCGCGCATGCATGGTGCCGGTGACGATGCCGATATCGGTGCCGGTCGCCTCCATTACCGGCCCCTGCTCGATATGCAGCTCGAGCCAGGCGGACCAGCCGCGCGGCGAGGGCGCGAGCGGGCCGGCCTGCCCGGTCTCCTTCAGCGCCTGCTCCACGCTGATGCCGTCGTTGTCGCGCACCGCCAGCGCGTCCTTCAGGCTCATGTCGGCGGCGAAGACCCGGCTGCCCATCATCGCGGGACGGAACCGGCTGCCTTCCTCGTTGGTCCAGTTCACCAGCTCCAGCGGGCGGCGCGTCGTGACCCCGGCCTCGTGCAGCGCCCGCATCACCTCGAGCGCGCACAGCACGCCGGAGACGCCGTCGAACCGGCCGCCCTCGGGCACGGTGTCGAGATGGCTGCCGAAGGCGACGGCGCCCTCGGCCGGCTCCGATCCCTCGCGGCGGAAGAACATGTTGCCGATCGCGTCCTGCGCATGGGCGAGGCCGAGTGGCCTGGTCCAGTCGAGCAGCAGGGCGCGGGCGGCCGCGTCCTCGGGCGAGAGCGCGAGCCGGCGGGAGCCGCCGCCGGGAATGGGCCCGATCTCGGCCATCAGGCGATGCGCCTCCCAGAGGCGGTCGGCATCGATCTCGGGGGTGCGTGTCATCCGGCGTCCTTCGTCACCCGGCTGCGTTCGCGCGGACGCGCGGTGCCGGGGAGACCGCCGCGCCCGATCCCCCGATCGTATCCGGTTTGCCGTGATTGGCCACTGCCGTCATGGTCACGGGCCACGATGGAGCCGGACATGACCGAGATCACGGAGGCGTTCCTCCGCGCCTTGCCCAAGACCGACCTGCACATGCACCTGGAGGGCAGTCTCGAGCCCGAGACGATGTTCATGCTGGCGCAGCGCAACGGCCTGACGCTGCGATGGCCGTCCCCCGAGGCGCTGCGGGCGGCCTATGCGTTCCGCGATCTTCCGGACTTCCTCGCCCTGTATTTCGAGGCCTGCGCGGTGCTCTGCTCGGAGCGCGACTTCCACGACGCGACCGCGGCCTATCTGCGCCGCGCGCGGCAGGACGGCGTGGCGCATGCCGAGATCTTCTTCGGCCCGCAGAGCTTCACCGAACGCGGCATCCCGGTCGCCGCAATGATGGACGGGATCCTGGGGGCGATCGCCGAGGCCGAGGATGCGGCGTTCTCCGCCGGCCTGCTGGTCAGCGTGCACCGCCACCGTTCGGAGGAGGCCGCGTTCGAGGTGCTGCGGGCGGTCGAGCCCTGGTCCGACCGGATCCTGGGCATCGGCATGGGCGGGGCCGAGATCGGCAATCCGCCCATGAAGTTCGCCCGCTTCTTCCGCGCCGCGCAGGACGCGGGCTTTCCGACCATGGTGCATGCGGGGGAGGAAGGTCCGGCCGCCTATGTCCGCGACGCGCTCGACCTCGATGTCCAGCGCATCGACCACGGTGTCGCGGCGGCGGCGGACCCGGCGCTGGTCGCGGACCTCGCGGCGCGGGGGGTGCCGCTGACCGTCTGCCCGCTGTCGAACCTGCGGCTCAACGTCGTCCCTTCGCTCGCGGCGCATCCGCTGGCTTCGCTGCTGCGGGCCGGCGTGCGGGTCACGGTCAATTCCGACGACCCGCCCTATTTCGGCGGCTGGGTGACCGAGAACCTGCTGGCCTGCGCGCAGGCGATGGACCTGTCGCGCGCGGAGATCGTGCAGTTGCTGCGGAATGGCTTCGATGCGGCGTTCGTGCCCGAGCCGCGGCGCGCGGCCCTGCATGCGCAGCTGGAGGCGTCCCTGGCCGGCTGAGTGCCGCGTCCGGACGCCCGAGCATCCGCGCACCGGGATCGATGGCGCCTGCGCGATGACGGGGGGCGTGGTGGCGGGCGGTGTGGTGGCGGGCAGTCCCGACACACGCGTCATGGCCAGACGGGCATGACGTCCAGCCCTGCGGTTTCCGGCAGCCCGCAGACCAGGTTGGCGTTCTGCACCGCCTGCCCGGCCGCGCCCTTGCCGAGATTGTCGACCACGCCCATCGCGATCACCAGGTCGCGCGCCGGATCGGCCGCGTAGCTGACGAAGCAGAGATTCGAACCGGTCGCCCATTTGGTCTGCGGCGGGGTCTCGGTCACGCGGACGAACGCCCGTTCGGCATAGAAGCGCTGCGCGGCGTCCAGGCACTGCACGGTGGTGGCGCGGCCCCGGCAGTAGATCGTGGCCAGTACGCCGCGGGTCATCGGCACCAGATGAGGCGTGAACACCAACCCGGCCGCGCTGCCGCCGCTCAGCCGCTCGATCGTGCTGGCCATCTCGGGCATGTGGACGTGCTCGAGCAGACCGTAGGGCACCAGGTTCTCGTTCGTCTCCGCATAGCCGAACCGGCTGTCGGCACCGCCCCGGCCCGCGCCGGAGATGCCGGTCTTGGCGTCGATGACGATCTGGCCGGGTTCGATCAGACCTTCGGCCAGCAGCGGCGCCAACGCCGTCAGGGTCGCGGCGGGGAAGCAGCCGGGGTTGGCGACGCGCGTCTCCCCCTCGATCCGGTCTGGCCAGACATCGGCCAGACCGTAGGCCCAACCCTCGACGTAGCGGTGGTCGCCGCCGAGATCGACGATCTTCACGTCGCGGGGCACGCGCGCCAGCGCCTCGGCCGAACGGCCCGTGGGCAGCGACGCGAACAGCAGGTCGAGCTGCGGCAGGTGCGCGGGGTCCCACTTCTCGATCACCAGATCGGCGAGCCTGGGCGGCGCGCCGGGAAAGCGGTCGCGCAATCGGCTGCCGGCGCTGCCCTCGCCCGCGGCGTAGACCAGGTCGAACGACGGGTGGCCCGCGAGGAGGCGCAGGGCCTCCCCGCCGCCGAAGCCGCTGATCCCGACAATGCCGACGCGGATGCTCATCGTGGTGTCCTCGTTCTGGGGTGAAGGCGAAGAAAAACCCCCGAAGCCTGGGGCTGCGGGGGTTCGGAGATGCGGGCTGATGCGCCTGTTGGTGGGGACCGCTACCGCGGTGAGCTCACCAGACGAGGGGCCTGTCTGCACGCAGCAACGAAAGCCGCCGCTGATGGGCAGTGACGGCGTCGGTTTGCGGTGCGGAGACGAAGACCACGCATGGTGCGGACGCTAGCCGTCCGCCTGGATCCTGGTCAATGCGCGTGTGGCCGTGCGCGCAGGCGTCCAAAGCGGCCGCCGATCGGCCGCCCCAGGATCCGTCCCGTCCTCAGCCCTCCGGGTGGTGGCAGGCGAACCCATGCCCGTCCGGATTGCTCCACCCCGGATACTCCTGCTTGCAGCGCTCCGTCGCGCGCGGGCAGCGCGGGTGGAAGTGGCAGCCGGGCGGCGGCGCGGCGGCGGACGGGATCTCCCCCACCACGCGCGGCAGCACGCCGCGCTGTGACGGATCGGGGATGGGCGAGGCGTCGCGCAGCATCCGCGTGTAGGGATGGCGCGGGCGCGCGAAGACCTCGGCGACCGGTCCCTGTTCCACGATCCGGCCGAGATACATCACCGCGACCCGCGCGCAGAACCAGCGCACCACGCCCAGGTCGTGGCTGACGAAGACGAAGGCGAGGCCGCGCCGCGCCTGCAGCTCCCGCAGCAGCAGGAGCACCTGCGCCTGCACCGAGACGTCGAGCGCGGAGACCGGCTCGTCCGCCACGATCAGCTCCGGCTGGAGCGCGAGCGCGCGGGCGATGCCGATGCGCTGCCGCTGGCCGCCGGAGAACTCGTGCGGGTAGCGGTCGAGCGCGGTTTCCGGCAGCCCGACCTCGGCCAGCAGCGCGCCGGCCTGGTCGCGTGCGGCGCGGCCGCGTGCGATGCCGTGCACGCCCAAGGGTTCGGCCAGCGTGCGGCCGATGGTGCGACGCGGGTTGAGCGACGAGTACGGGTCCTGGAAGACGATCTGCATGCGCCGCCGCAGGCGCCGCAACGCTCCGCCGCGGGCGGCCAGCACGTCGGTGTCGCCGAAACGGACGATGCCGGCATCGGGCTCGATCAGCCGCAGCGCCGCGCGGGCGACGGTCGACTTGCCGCAGCCCGATTCGCCCACCAGGCCGAATGCCTCGGCCGGCTGGACGGCGAAATCGACGCCGTCGACCGCGCGCACGATCGTGGTGACCGGTTTCGGGAAGCCCTTCGTGACGGTGAAGTGCTTCTTGAGGCCCTGGACCTGCAGGACGTCGCTCATCGGCGGCGCGGGTCCAGCGCGTCGCGCAACCCGTCCCCCACCAGGTTGAAGGACAGCACGACCAGGAAGATCGCGAGGCCGGGAAAGATCGCGAGCCATGGTGCCTGTGAGAGGAAGCGTTGTGCGGCGTTCAGCATGGACCCCCAGGACGGGGCCGGCGGCTGCTGGCCGAGGCCCAGGAAGGACAGCGACGCCTCCGCGATGATGGCGGCGGCGATGGCGAGCGTGCCCTGCACGAGCACCGGCGGGACGATGTTGGGCAGCACGTGGCGCAGCGCGACGCGCCAGGGCGGATTGCCGAGCGCGCGGGCGGCCTCGACGTATTCGTTGCTGGCGGCGTCCAGGGTGGCGGCTCGCGCCACCCGCATGAAGCGCGGCGCGGTGGAGACGCCGATCGCGATCATCGCGTTCGTCAAGTCGGGCCCGAGGAAGGCGGCGAGCGCGATCGCCAGGATGAGGAAGGGGCAGGCCAGCATGGCATCGACGATGCGGCTCAGGATCGTGTCGGTCCAGCCCCCGGCGAACCCGGCGAGCAGGCCGGTCGGGACGCCGATGCCGCCGGCGATCAGCACCGAGACGACGCCGGCGAGCATGGAGGCGCGCGCGCCGAAGATGATGCGGGAGAGCACGTCGCGGCCGTTCTCGTCGGTGCCCATCCAATGCGCGAATGAGGGTGCCTTGCGGATCGCGCTCCAGGAGGTCGCGGTCGGGCTGTATGGCGCGAGCAACGGCGCGGCCACGGCGATGGCGATGAAGGCGATGATGACGAGCAGCCCCGCGACCGCCACGGGCCGCCCGAGGAAGCGCCGCAGCGCGAGCTGCCGCGGGCTGCGCGCGCGCTGGGGCGCGAGCGGGGCGGCGGGGGACGAGGCCGGGAGTGCGGCGGCGGTCATGCGTGCGCCCCCTCCCCCGTGTGATGGCCGGCGCAGGCCGGCCATCCACGACGTCCCGTGCGCCCCGAAGCCGTGGATGGCCGCGACAAGCGCGGCCATGACACTGTGGGTGCGGTCGTCATGCGCCGCGCAGCCGGGGATTGATCACGACGTACAGCACGTCCGCGATCAGGTTCAGCACCACGTAGAGGAACGCCGTCACCAGCACGACGCCCTGCACCACGGGGTAGTCGCGGTTGAACACCGCATCCACGATCATCTTCCCGAACCCCGGGATCGAGAACACCTGCTCGGTCAGCACCGCGCCCGACAGCAGCGTGCCCAGCTCCAACGCCCCCAGCGTCACCACGGGGATCAGCGCGTTGCGCAGCGCGTGCCGCAGCACGACCGTCCACTCGCGCAGCCCCTTCGCCCGCGCCGTCCGCACGTAGTCCTGGTCCAGCGCCGTCAGCATCGCACTCCGCGTATGCCGCATCAGGATCGCCGCGATCGCGTTGCCCAGCACGAAGGCCGGCATGATCGTGGTCGCCAGGGACTGCCGCCAATCCTCGAACAGCGGCACGTAGCCCGAGGGCGGCAGCCACTCGAGCTTCACCGACACCAGCAGGATCAGCATGATCCCCAGCCAGAACGTGGGCGTCGACAGGCCCGCAAGCCCGATCGCGTTCGCCAGGTAATCCCAGAACCGGTTGCGGTAGACCGCGGCGACGATGCCCGCCGGGACGCCGATCAGCACCGAGATGACGAACGCCATGGCGCCGAGCTGCAGCGTCACCGGCAGCTTCTGGGCCACGAGCTGGGTCACGGGCTGGCGGATACGCCACGAGTAGCCGAGGTTCCCGTGCAGCACGCCGTTCATCCAGTGCACGTACTGCTCGGGCAGCGACCGATCCAGCCACAGCTCCGCGCGGATCTGCGCCAGCACCTGCGGGTCGCCCCGCTCCTCCCCCGCCATGATCAGCGCCGGATCGCCCGGCATGAGCTGCTGCAGGCCGAAGACCAGCACGCTGACCAGCAGCAGCGTCGGGATGATCTGGCCGATGCGGGCGCCGAGCGAACCGCTCATGCGGGCGTGCCGCGGGTTGGACGCAGGGCGCTCACTGGGCGAGCGCCAGGCCCTGGAGGCGGATCATGCCGTCCGGCACCGGTCGGAAGCCGGTCACCTTGGCCGACAGGCCCATGATGTTGCGCGGGCTCCAGAGATAGGTGATCGGCAGGTCCTGCCGCAGGATCGGCCACATCTGGTCGTACGACGCCTTCCGCTTCGCGAGGTCCACCGACCCGCGGGCCTGGTCGAGCAGCTTGTCGACCGCTGGGTTGCCGTAGCCGCTCGAGTTGTTCGATCCGCCGGAATGCAGGAAGGCGTAGGTGTTGCCTTCGATATCGGCACGGCCCGACCAGCCGATCATGTAGGCCTGGTAGTCGCCGCGCTGCGACGTCTGCAGGGAGGAGGCGAACTCCATCGCCTGGATCTTCACCTCGATCCCGGCTTCCGCCGCCATCGACTGGATCACCTCGGCCGCCTGCAGGATGTCGGGATTGTTGAAGGCGAGCAGGTCGAGCTTCACGGGCAGCGTCACGCCCGCCTGCTTCAGCAGCGCCTTGGCCTTCTCCACGTTCCGCTCCGGCGGCTTGATGGCCGCGTCATAGAAGGGGGAGCTCTCCGGCACCGCCTGTACCGTGGGCGCATACATGTCGGCGAAGACGACACCCACCAGCGCCTTGCGGTCGATGGCCAGATCCAGCGCCTGCCGCACCGCGGCGTTCTTGCCGTACGGGTTGTCCGCGCGCGGTCCATTGCCGACGTTGTTGGTGATGCCGAAATACCCGAGGCCATCAAAGACCGCGAGCCGGAGCTTCGGGTCCGCCTTCACCGCGGGGGCGTCGGTCGGCAGCACGTATTCGACGATGTCCACCGTGCCGGTCTTCAGGTTGGCCAGCCGGACCGAGGATTCGGTCAGCACCTGGTAGACGACCTTGTCGAAATGGATCGCCTTCGCGTTCCAGTAGCCGGGGTATTTCTCGAGCATGACGTGGTCCTGCGGCACGCGCTCCACGAAGCGGAAGGGGCCGCTGCAGACGGGTGCGCGGGCGAAATCCTTGCCGGCCGCCTCGGTCGCCTTGGGCGGCAGGATCATGCCGGCGCGATCCGTGAGCTGCGAGAGGAAGGCGCCCGAGGGCTGCTTGAGGGTGATCTTCACCGTGGCCGGATCCACCACGTCGATGTGGTCGATCGCGCTGAGCTCGCTGCGGCGGAAGCTGCCGGGCATCGTCAGGTGCCGTTCGAGCGAATACTTGACCGCGGCGGCGTCGAGCGTCTCCCCGTTCTGGAAGGTCACGCCGGGGCGGATCTTGAGGACCAGCGTCTTGTCGTCGGCCCATTCGTAGCCGGTGGCGAGCTGCGGGACGATCTGCAGCTTCTCGTCGATGTCGAACAGCTTGTCGCAGAGGCCTGCGAAGACGATGCGGCCGACATAGGTCGTGGCGAGGGTGGGGTCGAGGACGTCGAGGTCCTGGCGCAGGGCGATGCGCAGGGTCTGGGCGGCGGCGGGCGCGGGGGCGGCCGTGGCGGCGAGGGTCACGCCAAGGGCGCACACCCCGGCCTGCAGGATGGGTCGCATCGATCAGTCTCCCTGGCTTCGTCCCGGCGGTGGCCGGATCGCGCTTCGTTATCGCTATCCTGGCGCGGGCGGCGGGGGCGCCGCAAGGCGGGTCGTGGCGGACGGGAGGGCGTCTTTTCAGACCGAGGCCGCCGCGAGCTTCCGGTCCAGCGTCACCAACTCGCCGTCGAGTGTGCGGGAAAGCCAGAGATAGCTCGCGTCGTAGACGGTCAGTCGCGTCGCTACCGCGAGATCCAGGACTGCAAGATGGTCGACCGCCACCGTGTCGATCTTCAGCCGTCCCCGCAGCCGGAAGGCCGCTCGGAGTGCCTCTCGCTCGCCTGGTTGCCGTCGAAGCTTGGTCAGGCAGACGTTGGCGAGCTCATAGTCGAGCAGGGCAGGCGCGACGAGACGACCTTCCGCGAGCCGTTCGGCAACGATATCAGCCTCCGGTTCCGCGAAAAGGATGGCGGCGAGCGCCGAGGCGTCGACGACCTTAATGCCGGTCACGGTCTGCGCGGATGATCTCGGCCGCGTCACCCGGCGAATGAACACCGAGCCGCCGCACCTCGGCGAGGAGTTCCGCCGGGCTCAAATCCCGATCGGCCCTCACCGCTTCCTCGACGATGGCAAGCAGTTCGCCTTGTAACGATCGATGATGCCGCGCGGCCCGCAGGCGGAGCCGTCGGACCAGGTCATCCGGTGCATTCCTGATCGAGAGAGTCGTGGGCATGCGGCTGCACATAAGCTCCCATTTGGGGCTCCCGTCTGGCGACAGGATACCACGATCCCCCGCTGGATCCCATGCGGGATGCATGCCGCAGCCCCGGGGAGAACGCCGCCTCACCGCCAGCGCAGCAGCACCCGTTCGGCCACGCCGATCGCCCAGGCGACCGCGAGCCCCAGAACCGAGAGCACCACGATCCCGGCAAGCAGCGCGTCCATGTCGTACAGATTGCCCGCGGCCAGGATGAAGGCGCCGATGCCGCGCTCCGCCCCGATCATCTCGGCCGCGACCAGCAGCACGATCGCGATGGAGCTGGTGACGCGGAACCCGGTCAGGATCGCCGGAAGCGCCCCCGGCAGCACGATGCTGCGCACGATCTTCCAGGTCGGCAGGCCGAACCCCTGCCCCATCCGGATCAGCCCGCGCGGCACCCCGTCCACGCCCCCCGCGGTCGCGATCACGGTCGGGAAGAACACGCCGAAGCCGATCGTCGCGATCTTGGAGCCCTCTCCGATGCCGAACCAGATGATGAACAGCGGCACCAGCGCGATCTTCGGGATCGGGAACAGCGCCGCCACAACCGCCATGACCGGGGAGCGCAAGGCGGACCACAATCCGACGGCGAGGCCGACCGCGATCCCGAACACGGTCCCCACCGTCCACCCCACCGCGAGGCGCAGCAGCGACGCCGACAGGTGCTTCCACAGCTCCCCGCTGACCGTCAGCGCCCACAGCGTGCGGCCGATCGCGAGCGGCGCCGGCAGGAACAGCGTCGGCACCAGCTGAGCCATCTCCAACGCCTGCCACAGCGCCACCAGCCCGATCAGGGTGCCGGCCGCCGCCCAGGCGCGGGCGCGAGGCGCGAAGCCCCCGCCGCGGAACGCGATGGCTCCGTCAATCCGCCGCATCGACCCGCTCCCGTTCGGCGGTCGCCGCATCGTCGCGGATCATCGCCCAGATCCGCGCCTCCATCGCGAGCAGGTCGGGGTCGGTCGCGCGGCGGCCCTCGATCGGGCGGTCGATGCGGAGCAGGGCGCGCACCCGCCCGGGACGGCGGGACATCACCGCGACCTCGTGGCCGATCCGCACCGCCTCGGACAGGGTATGCGTGACGTAGACCGTGGTCGTGCCGGCGCGCGCGATCAGGCCGGCGAACTCCTCCAGCAGCAGCGTGCGGGTCTGCGCATCCAGCGCGGAGAGCGGCTCGTCCATCAGCAGGCAGGCGGGGCGCACGGCCAGGGCGCGGGCGATGCCGACCCGCTGGCGCATGCCGCCCGAGAGCTCGCGCGGCCACGCCTCGGCGAAGGCGTCGAGCCCGGTGAGGGCGAGCACCTCGTCCACCCGCGCGCGGCGGGCGGCACGCGGCAGATGCGGCTCGAGGGGGAGCGCCACGTTGTCGCGCACGCTGCGCCAGGGCAGCAGGGCGAAGTCCTGGAAGACGTAGGTGATCGGGTTGAGGCAGTCGTCCGCGACCGCGCCATGCGCCTCCACCACGCCCGCCGCCGGCGCGATCAGCCCGCCCATGATGCCGAGGAGGGTGGATTTGCCGCAGCCGGACGGACCGACCAGGGCCAGCACCTCCCCCGGCGCGACGGTCAGGTCGATGTCCTGCAGCACCTGCAGCCCGCGATAGGCATGGCCAATGCCACGCAGCGTGAGCCGCAGGCCCTGCCCGCCGCTCATGCCCGAGGAGAGCGGCGGCCCCTGCGCTGCGCTCATCGCGTCGGCAGGAAGCGTGTGTCGAGCATCGATCGCGGATCGGCGTCGCCCTTCACCAGCCCCTCGGCGCGGAACCAGCGGAGCTGGTCGAGCACGTCCGCCACGTCCAGCGCCGCGTTCTCGTCGTAGTAGCCGACGCCGGCCAGGATCTTCGCCTCAGCCTGCGGGTCGCCGGTGAAGACGTAGCGGCTGATGTCCGCCACCGCCGCGAGCGTCAGCGCATCGACCACCGGCCGGCCCTGCGGATCGCGCCGCAGGAAGGCCGCGCGGTAGTCGGCGACGCCGCGCTTGTAGGCCTGGCAGAAGCGGCGCACCTGTTCCGGGGAGTCGGTGAGGAAGCGCGTCGCGGCGAACAGCGCGGTGATCTGGTACGGCACGAGGTCGCCGGCCCATCCGATGATGTGCGCCTGCCCCGCCGCCGCGGCGGGTCTCGCCTGGGAGGCGATGGCGATCGTGGCATCCACCTGGCCCGACGTCACGGCGGCCAGCATGTTGGAGATCTGCTGCACCGGCCGCAGGCTGACGCTCGACAGGTCGAATCCCTTCGCCTGTGCGATCCTCCCCAGCATGTAGTGGAACGACGAGCCGTACTGGGTGATGGCGAAGCTGTGCCCCGGCAGCTTGTCGACCGAGGTCAGGCCGGCCTCGAACGCCTTGTTCGACACCAGGATGGCGGAGCCTTCGTAGCCGCGCTCCTCGTGCAGCCCGCCGCCGATCACCTTCAGCACGCCCTTCTCGGCCAGGTTGAAGAAGCCGCCGGTCAGCGCGGTGACGCCGAGATCGATGTCGCCGGCGACGGCCGCCGCGGCGATCGGCTGCGCCGCCTGGAAGAAGCGGAAGGCGACGTCCAGCCCCTCGTCACGGAAATAGCCGCGCTCCTGCGCGAGGTAGAACGGCGCCGGCGAGAGCGTGTGCAGCAGTCCGAACCGCACCGGTTCGGCCGCGCGGGCGAGCCGCGGCGCAAGCAGCGCGCTTCCCAGCAGGAGGCGGCGTGACAGGGCTGGCTGACGCCTCATTCCGCTCGCTCGCATGTGCCGACCGATCGCCTCCCGCTCTGATGCGGCGGTCCTCTCCGTCGCGGACGGGGACGGGGCCGAATCGCCACGGGCCGTATGCCATGCCGTGGGCCGTCAGGCGAGACGACCACTTGCCCTGACGATCCGCAGTCGTGATGGTGCGCCGCGACGGCAGCGAGGATGCGTGGAATGGACGTGCGGGTCGTGGGGGTGGTCGGTCTCGGCAACATGGGGCTGGGAATGGCGGGCAGCCTGGTACGCGGCGGTTTCACCGTGATCGGACACGACCTGTCGGCCGACCGCCGCGCCGCCGCCGCCGAGGCGGGTTGCGGCGTGCGCGACTCGCTCGCCGCCGTCATGGCGGAGGCCGACGCCCTGGTGTTCTCCCTGCCCACCGCGCGCGACGTGGAGATGGTGGCGACGACCGGCGGCCTGCTCGCGCGGCGGGACCGGCGGGTGGTGGCGATCGACACCTCCACCTCCGATCCCGGCACGTCCCGCCGGCTTGCGGGGATCTTGGCCGAGGCGGGTCACGGTCTGCTGGATGCGCCGGTCAGCGGCGGCCCCGCAGGGGCGGCCGCCGGCACGCTGACCATGATGGTGGGCGGCGACGCAGCGGATCTGGAGCGGGTGCGCCCGGTGCTCGCGGCCATGGCGGCGAAGGTGGTGCATGTCGGGCCGTCGGGCGCCGGGAACGTGGCCAAGCTGGTGAACAACCTGCTCGTGGCGGCCCACCTGATCACCGCGCAGGAGGCGCTGCGCCTGTCGGAGGCCGCCGGCCTGCCGGCGCAGGCCGCGCTGGGGGTGATCAACGCCGCCACGGGCCGCAGCGCCGCGACGGAGGTGAGCGTGCCGCGCTGGGTGATGCCCGGCACGTTCGACAGCGGCTTCAGCGCCGGGCTGATGCGCAAGGACGTGCGGCTGGCGCTGGAGATGGCGGCGGAGGCCGGGACGGCGCTGCCGCTGAGCGCGCTGGTCGCACAGCTCTGGCGCGAGGCGCCGCTGGCCGACGGGGAGGACTTCACCCGGATGGCGGATTTCCGCCGCGAGGGGTGAGTTCGCGGGTTCCGCGACGCGCCGAGGTTTGGGCTGGCCGGGCTCGTCGCATGGTGCGCGAGCAAACGGCCGGAGTCGGACCCGGATAGCGCGCACCGTCACGGCCGGCCGTCGAGCCGGCCAACCCCACCGGCATCATCGCCCGTCATGGCCGGCCGTCGAGCCGGCCATCCCCCTCGGCACCCAATCCATCATGAGACCCTCTCCGCCGGATCTTGGATCGTCGTCATGACGGGTCCTCTCGCAGGCCAGTAACGGTGTGGATGGCCGGCTCGACGGCCGGCCATGACGCGGGGGCGGTCGGAGCCGGCGCTTCGTGACAGCGGGGTGTCGCGGCGGCGCGTCGTGACCGTCGCGGCGCGGACCAACGCCGCGCCGCGGCGATCCGCGCCCCCTTATCCCGCCGGGACCTGCATCTCCCCCAGATACGCCTCGCGGATCAGCGGGTTGCGCCGCAGCTCCTCCGCCGTGCCGGACAGCACCACCTGGCCGGTCTGCAGCACATAGGCGCGATGCGCGATCGACAGCGCCATGTTGGCGTTCTGCTCGACCATGAAGATCGTCGTGCCCTGGCGGTTGATCGCCTGGATGATGTCGAACACCTGCTCCACATAGCGCGGCGACAGGCCCATCGACGGCTCGTCCATGCACAGCAGCCGCGGCCGCGCCATCAGCGCGCGGCCCATCGCGACCATCTGCTGCTCGCCGCCCGACAGCGTGCCCGCGATCTGGTTGCGCCGCTCCTTTACGCGCGGGAACAGGTCGTAGACGCGCTCGAGATCCTCGTCGAACTCCGTGCCGCGTTTGCGCAGGTAGGCACCCATCTCCAGGTTCTCGAACACCGTCATGCGCGGGAACAGCCGCCGGGCCTCGAGCACCGGCGCGATGCCGCGGCGGACGCGTTCGGCGGTGGGCAGGCGCTCGATCGCCTTGCCGTCGAACTGCACCGTCCCGGAGGTCGGGCGCACCACGCCCATGATCGTCTTCATCGTGGTGGATTTGCCGCAGGCATTGCCGCCCAGCAGCGCGATGATCTCCCCTTTCCCGATCGCGTAGTTCACCTGCTTCAGCACGTGCAGGTCGCCGTAATGCGTGTTCACGTCACGGAACTCGAGCAGCATCGGCTCACGCATTGGCGGAGACCCCGGTGGCGGCGACTCCCGCGGCGGCGGCCTGGGCGTTGCGGCCGAGATAGGCGCGCAGCACCTCCTCGTCCTGGCGCACCTCGGCCGGCGTGCCCTGGGCGATGATCTCGCCGTGATCCAGCACGTAGACCCGGTCGGCGAGCGTCGTGACCACGTCGAGCTTGTGCTCGATCAGCAGCACGGTGAGGCCGAGCTGGTTGAGGCTTTTCACTTGTTCGGCGAGTTCCAGGGTTTCGGCCGGGTTCATGCCGGCCGTCGGCTCGTCGAGCAGCAGGATCCGTGGACGCGAGGCTAGCGCGCGCGCGATCTCGGTGCGGCGGCGGTTTGCGTAGGACAGGCCCGTCACCATCTGCCCGACCCGCGGCGTCAGCCGGTTGCCGAAGATGCCGAAGATCTGCATCACCCAGCGGCGGGCTTCCGTCTCCTCGTCGCGGGTCGAGCGGGGGCGCAGGATCGCCGCCGCGATGCCGGTGCGCAGGCGGGCGTGCTGGCCGATCAGCACGTTCTCGAGCACCGTCAGGTTGCCGAACAGGCGCAGGTTCTGGAACGTCCGCGCGACGCCCTTCTCCAGGATCTCGTGCGGCGACAGACGCAGCAGCTCGTCGCCATGGAACAGGATCGAGCCCTTCGCCGCGGGCACGAGGCCGGTGATCACGTTGAACAGCGTCGACTTGCCCGAACCGTTCGGGCCGATCACCGCGATCACGCTGCCCACGGGCACGTCGAGGCTCACCTCGTTCAGCGCGACCAGGCCCCCGAAGCGCACGGTGACGCCGCGGATCGCCATCGCCGTCTCGCCGCTGCGGTGTTCGCCGCCGAGCCCCTGGAATTCCAACTCCTGGATCCCGCCGCGGCGGACCTCCGCGTGCTGCTGGTCGAAGCTGAGCGCTGATTGCGGGCGCGTTGCCGGGATCAGCCCCTCCCGCCGGAACAGCATCATGCCGACCAGGATCAGGCCGAAGATCAGCTCGATCGAGGGCACGAGGTCGACATGGGCGAGCCAGTCGCTGTGCAGGAGCCGTCCGCCGGCGTTGATCCAGAACGTCAGGTCCTGCAGCCACCAGGATTGCAGCAGCTGCAGGATGAACGCGCCCAGCACGACGCCCCAGACGGAGCCGATGCCGCCGAACACGATCATGACCAGGATCATGACCGAGACCGGGAAGCCGAACATCTCGGGCGTCGCGGTCTGCAGCTTGGCGACGTAGAACACGCCCGTCATGCCGCCGAACGCGGCGCCGATCGCGAAGGCCATCAGCTTGAAGCGCGTGCGGTCGATGCCCATCGCGGCGGCGGCGATCTCGTCCTCCCGGATCGCCATCCAGGCGCGGCCGATGCGTGAATCCCGCAATCGCAGGCTGACGAAGACCAGCAGCGCCACCATCGCCATGGCGACGTAGTAGTACGGCGTCGCATCGACGCCGAAGCTCCAGCCGAACAGCTTCGGTGCCGCGACGCCGTTCAGCCCGGCCGCGCCCCCGGTCAGGTCGGACCAGTTGCGCACGACGATCGGCACGATCTCGCCGAAGCCCAGCGTGACGATCGCCAGGTAGTCGCCGCGCAGGCGCAGGGTCGGTGCGCCGAACACGATCCCCCAGAAGGCGGCGAAGGCGGCTGCGAGCGGCAGGGCGATCCAGAAGGAGACGGTGAAGTGCACCGCCATCCCGCCGCTCTCGCCGGCGATCTGGGACACGAGGCCGACCTGCCGGAACGGCTCCCAGAACGGGCTCCAGGGTGGTTCCAGCTGGAACGACGTCAGCAGCCCGTAGGTATAGGCGCCGATCGCGAAGAACGCCGCGTAGCCGAGGTCGAGCAGGCCGGCGAAGCCCACCACGATGTTGAGCCCGAGGGCGAGCGTGGCATAGGCGGCCGCATTCGCCATGCTGTCGATATCGGCGTCGTTGTCGTGCAGGATCGGGAAGAGCAGCGCCGCCGCGACCAGCAGCGTGAGGCCGATCTGCCGGCGCCGTGCCTCGGGCACGCGCGCGAGCAGGGGCTGGGTCCAGGAGGTCATCGCGCCGCTCATGATTTCTGCGGCGCCAGTCGCCCGAACAGGCCCGCCGGCTTGAACACCAGGACGAGCACGAGGATCGAGAAGATGATCACGTCCGCCCAGGCGGTGGCGATGAACTGGCCGGCCATCGCCTCGATCAGGCCGATCAGCACGCCGCCCACCATGGCGCCCGGCACGTTGCCGATCCCGCCCAGCACGGCGGCGGTGAAGGCGCGCAGCCCGGCGGTGAAGCCGATGATGAAGCTCGTGAAGTTGTAGTAGAGGCCGAAGATCATCCCCCCTGCCCCGGCCAGCGCCGATCCCAGGAAGAACGCGGTGATGATGACCTTGTCGACTTCCACGCCCATCATCCGCGCGGCCTCGGGATCCTGGGCGGTGGCGCGCATCGCCTTGCCCATCTTGCTCCGCTGCACGAAGAGGTAGAGCCCGACCATCAGCACGAGCGCGACGATCCAGATCAGGATGACGCGCAGGTCGAGCGTCGCGCCCTCGATGTGGAATCGCTTCGCCGGCATCGGGTTCGGGAAGTTCTTCGCATCGGCGCCCTGGTTCAGCAGCACGACGTTGAACAGGATGTAGGAGACGCCGATCGTGGTGATCATCGCCGCCGGACCCTTGACGTTGCGCAGCGGGCGCAGCGACAGCACCTCGATCGCGACGCCGAGCGCGCCGGAGGCGACCATGGTGACGGTGAAGGCGGCGATCAGCACCAGTGCGAGGGGCATGCCGGTCAGGATCACCTCCTGACCGTGCAGCCCGAAGAGCTGGAGCGTGCCCATGGCGATGAACGAGCCCACCATGAACACGTTGAAATGGGCGAAGTTGATCAGCTCCAGGATGCCGTAGACCAGGGTGAACCCCAGCGCGAGCAGGGAATACATCGCGCCGAGGCTCAGACCATTGATCGTCTGCTGCAGCAGCAGGTCGAACGTGGTCATGACGCGCTCAGGACTGCGGTGCCACCCCGACATATGTGTACTGCCGGGAGACGTCGTCGGGCCGCGCCGACGGATCCTGCTTGATCTGGAACACGCTGACGGTGCGGTCCGCGAGGTCGCCGTTGGCGTCGAACGACACGGTGCCCTGGATCGTGCTGACCTTCGCGCTCTGGATCGCATCGCGCACGGCGTCACGCGTGACCTTCTTGCCGGAGGCGGCGACGCGGCGGATGCTGTCGATGATCACCAGCGTCGCGTCATAGGCGGTGATGGTGTAGTCGTCCGGCGGGCTGTGGAACCGGCCCATGTAGTGGTCGACGAAGGCCTGCGCCTTGGTGTCGCCCACCAGATGCGGTGACGCGATCGTCGCGTACCATCCGGCGGCGGCGGGGAAGCCGACCGCGGTCAGCATCGCCGGCCCGTACATGCCGTCGCCGCCGCCTTTGATCACATTCGGGATGATGTCGTAGGACTGCTTGGCGACCTTCACTCCGGCCTGGCCGACGCCGCCGTAATACAGCGCCTCGGGGTTGAGCGACTTGATCTTCGTCAGGATGGTCGTGTAGTCGGCCGCCTTCGGGTCCAGCCGGTCGCGGCCCAGGATCTTGATGCCTTTCGCCTCGGCCTGCTTCTGGAACGTGTCGGCGATGCCCACGCCATACGCGCCGCTGTCGTCCAGGATGTAGACGCTCTTCACCTTCAGCGTCTCGGCGAAGAAGTTCGCCATGTTCGGGCCCTGGTAGGCGTCCGTCGTCACGGTGCGGAAGTAGATCGGCTTGCCCGCGGGCCGGTACTGTTCGGCGAATTTCGGGTTGGTGATGTCGGGGTTGGTGGAAGCCGGGGTGATGATCGCGAGCCCGCCCTGGCTGAGGATCGGCGCCATCGCCTTGCCTGCCCCGCTCATCTGCGGGCCGACGGCGGCCATGATGTCGCGGTCGGACACCATCTTGCGCGCGTTCGTCGCGGCCTGCGCGGGATCGTACTGGCCGGCGGTGGGCGTGCCGTCGTCATAGGTGACGAGTTCGAGCTTGATGCCGGGAATGGCGTTGGCGTCGTTCGCCTCTTCGATCGCCATCATCACGCCGTTGCGGACCCGCTGCGCGCTCTCCGCGTCGGCGCCGGTCAGGGAGCAATCGAGTCCGACCTTCAACACCGTGTCTGCTGCCCAGGATCTGCTCACCGGTGTGACGGTCGAGGCGGCCCCAAGGGCCAGCGTGGCAAGAAATTGTGCAGCGCAACGGCGCGTCAGCATGTCAAGACCCCCTGTTATGACGTCTTATCGGGGCAGCTAAGCAAGGCGCGCGCCATCTGTCATCATCATTCCGTCATCTGGCTTCAGCGTTGCTCACGCTCGGCCGGGTTCTACGCCGAACCCGCTGGTCCCGCTGCACGACCCGTCTTCGGCGGACAGCCCGCTGATCAGGGCCGTCCGCGCCGTGCGTGAGCGGCGTCCGCTCCCCGCCCAGCCGCATATGCCCTATACGGCGCGGATGGCCCCGCCCCTCCTCACGCTCCAGGACATCCATCTCACCTTCGGCAGCACGCCGCTGCTCGCCGGCGCGAACCTCGCCGTCTCCGAAGGGGACCGCGTCTGCCTGGTCGGCCGCAACGGATCGGGCAAATCCACCCTGCTCCGCGTCGCCGCCGACATCCTCGGCCCCGATTCCGGCCGCCGCTTCGCCCAGCCCGGCGCGACCATCCGCTACCTGCCGCAGGAGCCGGACTTCACCGGCTTCGCCACGACGCGCGACTACGTGGAGGCCGGGTTCGGCGATGCCGCCGGCGATCGCCACCGGGCCGACTACCTGCTGGAGCAACTCGAGCTCACCGGCGCCGAGGATCCGTCCCGGTTGTCCGGCGGTGAAGCGCGCCGCGCCGCCCTCGCCCGCGTGCTCGCACCCGAACCCGATATCCTTCTGCTGGACGAGCCCACCAACCATCTCGACCTTCTCGGCATCGAGTGGCTGGAGCGCGAACTCTCCTCCCTCCGCTCCGCAATCGTGCTGATCAGCCATGACCGCCGGTTGCTGGAGAAACTATCGCGCACCACCGTCTGGCTCGACCGCGGCACCACCCGCACGCTGGACCAGGGCTTCGCCGGCTTCGAATCCTGGCGCGACTCCCTCCTCGAACAGGAAGAACTCGAACACCACAAGCTCGGGCGCAAGATCGCCATGGAGGAGGACTGGCTCCGCTACGGCGTCACCGCACGGCGCAAGCGCAACCAGAAGCGCCTCGCCGACCTGCATACGCTGCGCAAGCGGCACAAGGAGCGGCGCGGCGCCGTCGGCAAGGTGCAGATGGAGGCGGCGGAAGCCGACCTGTCGGGCCGCCTCGTCTTCGTGGCCGAAGGCGTGTGGAAGTCGTTCGGCGAGCGGGTGATCGTGCGCGACCTCTCGACCCGGATCCTGCGCGGCGACCGCACCGCACTGGTCGGGCCGAACGGCGCGGGCAAGACCACGCTGCTCAACCTCCTGATGGGCACGCTGGATCCCGACCAGGGCGAGGTGAAGCGCGGCACGAATCTCGAAGCCATCACGCTCGACCAGCGCCGGGAAACGCTCGATCCCGGCCAGACGCTGCGCGATGCGCTCACCGGCGGACACGGCGACACGGTCACCGTGGGGGGACAGAACCGCCACGTGATCGGCTACATGAAGGACTTCCTGTTCGCGCCGGAACAGGCCAACACGCCGGTCGGCGTGTTGTCGGGCGGGGAACGCGGGCGCCTCACCCTGGCCCGCGCCTTCGCCCAGCCGTCGAACCTGCTGGTGCTCGACGAACCGACCAACGACCTCGACCTCGAGACGCTCGACCTGCTGCAGGAGCGGCTGGCGGACTACGCCGGAACCGTCCTGCTGGTCAGCCACGACCGCGACTTCCTCGACCGCGTCGCGACCTCGGTGATCGCGGCCGAAGGCGACGGACGATGGGTCGAGTACGCCGGCGGCTACAGCGACATGCTCGCGCAACGGGGTCCGCTGCGCAGCCCGTCCGCCGCCGCCCCGCGCCCGAAGGCCGCGGCCCCGGCCGCGCCGCGGACGCCGGCGCCCGCACGCAAGCGGATGACGTTCAAGGACCGCCACGCGCTGGAGACGCTGCCCGCGCGGATCGAGACGCTGCAGCAGGAGATCGCGAAACTCACCGCGGCGCTGGCGGACCCGGACCTCTATGCCCGCGACGCCGTCCGATTCCAGCGCATCACGGCCGCGCTCGCCACGGCGCAACAGACGCTGGCGGAGGCGGAGGAACAGTGGCTCGCGCTGGAGATGCTGCGGGAGGAGATCGAGGGCTGACCGCGGTCAGCGATCGCCGCCGCGCCGCCGCAGCTCCCGCACGTAGCAGCGTTCCCCGGTGGTCGGCTCGACATGCACCACCACCTGGTCGCCGCTCACCGGATCGATGAAGCGCTCCCGCGTCGCCTGCCAGCCGGGCGGCGGCACGTCGCGCAGCGCCTTGTAGCGCCGCCGCTCGAACAGCGTCCCGCCCAGCAGCATCAGGCCCAGCAGCACCGGGACGATCGCGGCGCCCAGCGTGCCCGTCAGCGCCGGAAGCGCGAGCCCCAGCATCACGAGCACGATGCCGCCGGCGAGAACGGCGAACCGCAGCATCAGCCTGCCGGCTCGATCACCACCGCGGTGCCGTAGGCCACGATCTCGCTCATGGTCTGGCCGATCTCGGACGAATCGAAACGCATCATGATGACCGCATTGGCGCCCATCGCGGTGGCGTTCGCGACCAGCCGGTCCACCGCGTGCCGACGCGCCTCTTCGAGCAACTGCGTGTATTCGGTGATCTCGCCGCCCACGATGCTGCGCAGGCCCGCCATGACGTTGCCGCCGACGCCGCGGCTGCGCACCACCACGCCGAAGCACTGGCCCAGCGTCTCTCGCACGCGATGGCCCGCCACGGTTTCCGTCGTCACCACCAGCATCGCAGTCCTCCTCGGGGTGTCCGCGAAACGTTTAGCACGGCTGGCCGGATGCGGCGCACCGTGAGATGCGGCGCGCCCCCAGATCCGGCGTACCGTCAGATCCGGCGAACCGGCAGCCACCAGGCGAACAGCATGCCGGTCGTGGTGAAGCAGGAGACGGTCAGGAACGCGCCGCGGAACGCATCGGCGATCTCGGCCTGCACCAGCACGCGCCGTGCCTCGGGCAGGCTTGCGAGCACGCGGGGCCCCGCCTCGACGAGATCGGCGAACAGGGACGCGGTCTCCTGGTCCTGAGCGGCGAGCAGCGCGAACAGCACGGCGCCGACCAGCGCGGTGCCGAACGCCGCGCCGACGGAGCGCGCGAACTGGACGGAGGCCGCGGCGGCGCCCAGGAACTTGGGTCCGGCCACGGTCTGCACCGTCATCTGCACGACCGGCATCGCGCCGCCGGTGCAGAAGGAGGCGAGGCCGAGGAGCAGCGTCAGTCGTTCGGTCGGCAGATGCGGGGCGAACAGGCCGAGGGAGACCAGGGTGGTGGCCGCGATCGCGAGGCCGATGGACGGGATGATCGCCGTCCGTCCCGTCGCGGCGATGGTGCGCCCGGTCAGGAACGAGCCCGCGGCGATGCCGACCGTCAGCGGCAGCAGCAGGAACCCCGAATGCGCGGCGTCGGCCCCGCGCACCACCTGCAGGTACATCGGCAGGAAGCTCACCAGGGAGACGGTCTGCGCGGCGACGCAGGCCGCGATCATGTCCGCCCGCCAGATGCCCGCCTGCCGGAGCAGCACGATCGGCAGCAGCGGCGCCGGCGCCCGCCGCTCCTGCCGCAGCAGCAGGACGAGGCAGGTCGCCGCCACTGCCAGCAGCAGCGCGACCATGGGCAGGACGCCCGGGGTAAAGCGCTGGCCCTGCTCCAGCGCGAGGAGCACGGGTGCCACGAAGCCGGTGAAGAACACCGTCCCCCAGACGTCGAACTGCACCCGCCGCCCGCCCGCGGCATGGTTCGGCAGCCGCATCACCAGCAGCGCGGCAATCAGGCCCAGCGGCAGGTTCACCAGGAAGACCGATCGCCAGCCGAATTGCTGGGTGAGCCAGCCGCCGGCCACCGGCCCGAAGGTCGCGGCGGTGGCGTACATGCCCGAGAGATAGCCCTGGTAGCGCCCGCGCTGGCGCGGCGGCACCGACTCGGCGATCAGCGCCTGGGACAGCGTCATCAGCCCGCCCCCGCCTAAGCCCTGCAGCAGCCGCGCGGCGGTGAGCATGAGCACCGACCCGGCCGCGGCGCACAGCAGCGAGGCGCCGACGAACACCGCGAGAGCGACGAACATCATGCGCTTGCGGCCGATCGCGTCGCCCAGCCGGCCATAGACCGGCGCGGCGATCGTGGTCGCGATCAGGTAGGAGACGACGACCCAGGAAATCCGCTCCACGTCGCCCAGCGATCCCGCGATGGCCGGCAGGGCGGTGGCGACGATCGTCTGGTCCAGCGCGGCCAGGAACATCGGCAGCATGATCGAGGGGAAGACGGCCAGGAACAGGGCGCGGCCCTGCGGCGCGGCTGCCACCCCTGCGACGTCGGCCGGTTGCGGCGGTGTTGGAGGGACGGACATCTGACCAGCCTACGTGCGGAATTGCGCCGCGTTCGGCCGGCGGCGGGTCACGCGAGCCAGACCCAGATCGCACCGACCAGGGCGGCGAGGTTGGCCCCGGCCGTCGCCGCCATGCCCGGCGCGCGGAACAGGGGCGCGCGGAGATAGCCCGCCCAGAAGGCGAGCCGCCCCAGCGCGAAGACGATGCCCAGCGCGAGCAGTCCCGGGATGTCGGCCGGCAGGCTGCGCGCGGCGAAGGCCAGCATGGCGGGGATGAACACCGCGAGCTGCTCGACCGTGTTGCTAATCACCCGCTGGTTCACCACCAGGAACCGGGTGTCACGCCCGGCGGTCGGATCGATCACGACGGCGGAGAACCGCGCGCCCATCTGCGCCAGGATCATCGCCGCGAGGACGGCGGCGGCCGGCAACAACGCGGCCAGCCCGAAGGCCAGGCGCTGGTAGGGCGTGCCGGTCGGGGCGGGCACGAGTACGGCGGTCAGCAACCGCCAGGCGAGCAGGGCCCCGATCAGGCCGATGGTGGCGAGCAGGACCGATTTGCGGCGCATCAGATTGCGACGTCGCGGCCCATTTCGAGGAACTTCTCCCGTCGGCGCGCCCGCAGCGTGGCGCCGTCGAGGCCGAGAAGGGGGGAGAGCGCCAGGTCGATCGCCTCGCCCACCGTGGCGACGGCCGCCTCGGCATCGCGCTGCGCGCCGCCCAGCGGTTCGGGCACGATCGTGTCGATCAGGCGGAGGCGCTTGAGGTCATCGGCCGTCAGGCGCAGGGCCTCGGCCGCGGTCGGCGCCTGGGCGGCGTCGCGCCACAGGATGGAGGCGCAGCCCTCGGGCGAGATGACGGAGTAGATCGCGTGCTCCAGCATCAGCACCTGGTCGCCGGCCGCGAGCGCGATGGCGCCGCCGGAGCCACCTTCCCCGATGATCGTGGCGATCAGCGGCACGGGCGCGTCCAGGCACGCCTCGATCGCGCGGGCGATGGCCTCGGCCTGGCCGCGCGCCTCGGCCTCGATGCCGGGAAACGCGCCGGAGGTGTCGACGAAGCTCAGGATCGGCAGGCCGAACCGGCCGGCCAGTTCGATCAGGCGGCGTGCCTTGCGGTAGCCCTCGGGCCGCGCGCTGCCGAAATTGTGCTTCACGCGGCTGTCGGTATCGCGCCCCTTCTCGGTGCCCAGCACGACGACGGAGCGGCCGCGGAACCGGCCCAGCCCGCCGATCACGGCGGCATCGTCGGCGAAGGCGCGGTCGCCGGCCAGCGGGGTGAACTCGGTGATCAGCCCGCTCACGTAGTCGGTCGCCTTGGGGCGGTCGGGGTGGCGCGCGACCAGGGTCTTCTGCCAGGGCGTGAGCTTCCCGTAGGTGGCGCGGAGCTGCTTGTCGGCGACCGCGGTCAGGCGCGCGACCTCGTCGGCGATGTTGATGCCGCCGGGCTCCGACATGCGCCGCAGCTCCTCGATCTTGCCTTCGAGTTCGGCGATGGGCTTTTCGAAGTCGAGGTAGTGGCGCATGGGGCTGGGCGTTTAGCACACCCGAGGCAGAAGGAAAGGTTGGAGGGCCGCCGCGGGCACCCTCCTCGATCACCTCCCAGCCAGGACGGCCGTCCGCGCCGCGCGCAGCACGGCCTCCGCCTCCGCCGGGTCGTCGGCCAGGCGTGCGAGCACCACCGCCCCCACCATGGTCGCCAGCGCCGCGCGTCCCCGGTCATGGCCGGCCGAGGCGTCCCCGGGCGGGAGCAGCCGCTCCAGCACGTCCGTCATGCGCCGCACCGAGTCGCAGATCGGACCCCGATGCTCCGGCCGGCGCGCCACCTCCGGCCCGATCGTCGCCAGCACGCAGCCGCGCTCCGCCTGCGCCACGTGGGCGGGATCGAGGTAGGAGGCGACCAGGCTGTCCAGCGCGTCCGGCCCGTCGGCCTGTGCCGCGGCTTCCCACCGCGCCGCCGACCGCGCGAGGGACGCGGCCGCCACCTCCCCCACCAGCGCCTCCTTCGACGCGAAATGGCCGTAGAACCCGCCATGGGTGAGGCCCGCCGCCCGCATCACCGCGTCCACGCCCACCGCGTCGATCCCGTGCTGACGGAACAGCCGCGCAGCGGCCTCGACGATCCGAGCGTGGGTTTCGGCCTTCTGCGCGGCCGTCGTTCGCATGTGCATCATTCCCAAAACGCATGACGAGCGTCATCAAAGACGCTTGTCGGATCATATGACGGCCGTCATGCTACTCGCAAGACGAGAGGAGCTCCCCATGCCGGTCGCCGCACGCCTGGCCCGTTCCATATCGGGCCGCATTCATTACGGCTGGATCGTCGTGGGGGTGATGTTCACGGTGACGCTGATCGGCGTCGGCGTGCGCGCCGCACCCTCCGTGCTGCTGCGGCCGCTGCAGGACGAATTCGGCTGGAGCACCGACACCATCTCGGGCGCGGTGTCGCTGAACATCCTGCTCCTCGGTCTGATGGGACCGTTCATGACCGCGGTCATGCAGCGGGTGGGGATCAAGCGGACGATCCTGGGCGCGCTCGCCCTGCTGCTCCTGGGCGCGATCGGGAGTGCGATGATCACCCAGGTCTGGCAGCTCTATCTCACCTGGGGCGTGCTGATCGGGCTGGGCGCCAGCGCCACCGGCTTCGGCGGCGCGGCGCTGGTCGCCAACCGCTGGTTCGTGGAACGGCGTGGCTTTGTGATCGGCCTGCTCACGGCCAGCAACGCCTCCGGGCAGCTCGTCTTCCTGCCGTTCCTGGCCGCGCTGTCGGGAGCGTTCGGCTGGGTCAGCGTGCCGCTCGCGGTGGCGCTGACCCTGGCCGCGCTGATCCCGATCGTGGCCCTGTTCCTGGTGGAGCGCCCCGGCTCCGTCGGCCTCAGCTCCTACGGCGCCGAAGGCGAGGCGCCGATGCCGCCCACGACCGGCAATCCGTTCGCCAACGCGGTCCGCGGCCTCGGCCAGGGCGTGCGGTCGCTCGATTTCTGGCTGCTGGCCGGCAGCTTCGCCGTGTGCGGGTTCTCGACCTACGGGCTCGTCGGCACGCACATGATCGCCTACTGCATGGACCACGGCATCTCCGAGGTCGCCGCGGCCGGCGTGCTCGCGACGCTGGGCGTGTTCGACCTGTTCGGCACGATCGGATCGGGCTGGCTGTCCGACCGCTACAACCCGCGGATCCTGCTGTTCTGGTATTACGGGCTGCGCGGCCTGGCGCTGCTCGCCCTGCCCTTCACCGCCTTCGACCCGCTCAGCCTCGGCATCTTCGCCGTGTTCTACGGGCTCGACTGGGTGGCGACCGTGCCGCCCACGGTGATGCTCACCACGGAAGTGTTCGGCCGCAAGGATGCCCCCGTCATCGTCTCCTGGGTGTTCTGCGCGCACCAGATCGGCGGCTCGATCGCCGCGATCGTCGCGGGTGCGATCCGCACGGAGACCGGCAGCTACATGATGGCCTTCGTGGCGAGCGGCATCGCCTGCCTCATGGCCTCCCTCCTCGTGCTGCGGATTGCGCGGCGGCCGGCGCTGGTGGCGGCGGAATAGCGGCGCCCAGCTCGCTGAGCAGGCTCCGCAGGGTCGCCATCTTCGCCGCGCCGATCTGCGCGGCGAGGTCCGCCTCGGCGGCGGCGCTGAGCGCGAGCAGCGCGTCCCACACCGCCTCCCCGCGCGCGGTCAGCCGCACGCGCTTGGCGCGCCGGTCGTCCGGATCGGGCGCGACGATGACGTAGCCGGACGCAGCCAGCGCATCGACCAGATAGGCCATGCTCTGCTTGGTCATCCCCGCCCGCTCCGCCATGTCGGAGACGCGCGCGCCCTGCGGCGTGATGGAGCGGAAGACGGCACTGTGCGCCTCGCGGATATCGGGGAAGCCGCGCGCGGCGAGGCCGCCATAGACGATCTTCTGCAGGTGTCCGTATGGCAGGCGCAGCAGCGCGCCCAGCGTGCCGCGCTGTTCGGAGATGTTGCGTCCGGTCATGTCGCGGAGATTGACAGATCGACAGATCATCTGTCCATATACCGACAGATAATCTGTCTTCTGGGGGACTCACATGCTCGATACGACCGCGATCGACCCGATCGCCGCCAATCTCGCCGTCGTGGACGAACACATCCGGGGCGAGGCGCGCGACCCGGCCTCCGTGATGGCGCTCTACACGGACGACATCGTGCTGGAGATGCCGACCCGCGGCCTGCGCCTGGTCGGCAAGGCGGCCATCGAGGCGAACTACCGGCGCATGTTCGCCGCGATGGCGGAGGTCGAGATCAGCCCGGGCGAGCGTTTCGCGACGTCTGACCGCGTGGTGGACGATTGCATCGTGCGCTTCCGGCTGACCGGCGACGGCATGGCCAATGCGCCGCTGCCGGTGGGCAGCCGGGTCGAGCTCCGGCTGCTGCACGTCTTCGCGATGCGCGACGGCCGGATCGCGCGGGAGACGGTGCTGGAAGGCTGGCGCCGCCTGGACTGAGCCGCAGCGCCGGACGCGCTTTCCAAACACGAGCCATGCGCCATGCGACGGGGACGGTGAACGGAGACGGGCGGGCCGCGCTCTAGGCCCCGGCGGGAAAGCCTGTAGGCTGGCCGCAGGAGAAGAGGCAGCGCATGCAGCACCCGGACCAGCCTTCCGCCGGCGCGCGGGGGGGAGACGCACTGCGCCCCGGCGGCCACGCTCCGGCGGGCCATGCTGCAGCCGGCCCGCCCTCTTCCCTGCGGACGATGCCGCTCTGGCCGCTGGCCGCCACGCTCGCCGTGCAGACGCTCGCGACCATGTCGCTGTTCTCCGTCCCGGCCGTGGCGCCGGCGATCGCCGCCGCGCTGGGCGTCTCGGGCGCGCTGGTCGGCGTGTTCGTCTCGCTGGTCTACACGGTCGGCATCGTCTCGGCCCTGGTCTCGCCCGGCTTCATCCACCGCTTCGGCGCGACCCGCATCACCCAGGTGGCGCTGCTCGCGGTGTTCGGCCTGCTCGCGATCGGGGCCGGCGGCACCCTGGTCGGGCTCGCGGTGGGCGCGGTCGTGCTGGGACTCGCCTATGGCTCGATCGCTCCGGCGAGCACGCATCTGTTGGTGCCGAACACGCCGCGCAGCGCGTTCAACATGGTGATGTCGCTGCGCCAGATCGGCGTGCCCCTCGGCGGCGTGCTGGGGGCCGTGCTCCTGCCCCCGATCACCCTCGCGCTGGGATGGCGCTGGGCGCTGCTGGTGCAGATCCCGCCGGTCCTCGCGCTGATGCTGCTGATGGAACTGCCGCGCCGGCGGTGGGATCACGACCGGTCTGACACCCAGCGGCTGTTCGGACGGACGCTGCTACTGCCCTTCCAGCTCCTGCGCGACGGCGCGATCCGGCGGCTGTCGGTGGCGAGCTTCGTCTACTCGGGCACCCAGCTCTGCTTCGTCGCCTTCATGACGGTGCACCTGACCACCACCGTGGGATTCGACCTCGTGCGCGCGGGCCAGGTGCTCGCGACCTACCAGGTGTTCGGCGCTGTGAGCCGGCCGATCTGGGGCTGGATCGCCGACAAATGGCTGACGCCGGCGCAGACGCTCGCGGTCCACGGGCTGGGCATGGCGCTGGCGGCCTTGGCCGCCGGCCGGTTCGGGCCGGCCTGGCCGCATGCGGCGATCCTGCTGGTGGCGGCGGTCGCGGGATGCACCGCGGCCGGCTACACCGGCGTCGCCTATGCCGATTTCGCGGCACTCGGGGGCGCACGGCGGACCGAGGCGACGGGCCTCGGCACCGCGGTCATGTTCGCCGGCGTGACGCTGATGCCGCCCGCGTTCAGCGCGCTCGCGACCGGCTGGGGGTATCCGGCGGGATACGAGATGCTGGCGGTATGCTCGCTCATCGGGGCGGTCATGCTGGTGCTGCCACGCCGACAGTGAGGGCTGGAGGATGGTAAGGGCGGGGAGGACGGTAGAGGGAGGGAGGACGGTCGGGGCTGGAGGAGGAGCCTACCCCGCCTCTCGTCATGGCCGGGCTCGACCCGGCCATCCTCACCGGCACCCTGCAGCTCCGGCGGGAGCCCCCGGGCAGCTCTGGCGCGGCGGCTCCGGCGGGAGTCCCCCGCACGGCTCTAGCCGTGCTGGTGGCTCGAGCTTTGATTCAAACACAGAGTTGAGGCGAGTTAAGGCGAGACACAGAGGACGGAGGTGTCACCCGCCAGCGGCTCCGCACGGACGTCCGAGTGGCGCGAAGCGCTGAATTGTTCATGGAATCGAGCGGCGTGGAGGCGCGTGCCAACGCTCGATCGGTGATCGGTGCCGAGCTCTGGTGGGGAGCTTCGCGTCCCTGGCGGCCGCGCGCGACTCGCCGCAATCACCAAGGTCCGGCTCTCTCTGTGCCTCCCTCAACTCGCCTTAAACTCTGTGTTGAATCAAAGCTCACGCAGCCCGCACGGACCAAGGCGTCGGACGCACCGGCTTGCCGCATGGTGCCGATGGGGGTGGCCGGGTCGAGCCCGGCCATGACGGGAGGGCGCGGTCCGCACGGGCGGAGGCGGCGGACGCGCCGGCTTGGCCGCATGGTGCCGGTGGGGGTGGCCGGGTCGAGCCCGGCCATGACGGGAGGGCGCGGTCCGCCGCTCCCGCCCACGCTCCGCCGCTACCGCCTACGCTCCGCCCCTCTCGTCTACGCTCAACCCCTCCCGTTCACGCGATGCGGGCGAGTGCGGCGGCCAAGCGCGCGACCTCTGCCTCGTAGCCCGCCAGTCGCTCCCGATTCTCCGCGACCACGTCCTCGGGCGCCTTCCGGACGAACTCGGCATTCTCCAGCTTCTTCGCAACCTTCGCGGCCTCGGCGGCGGCCTTGTCCCGCTCCTTTCCGAGGCGTGCACGCTCGGCCGCGAGGTCGATCACGCCGGCCAGCGGCAGCACGACGGTCGCCTCGTCCAGCACGGCCTGCGCCGATCCCGTGGGCAGGGCGTCGGTGAGCGGCCGCACCTCCGTGGCGCGCGCCAGGCGGCGCACCACCTCGATCCATCGGCCGGCGCGGGCGAGCGAGTCTGGGGCCGCGTCGCGCAGCAGGATCGGCGTGGGCGTTCCCGCCGGCACGTTCATCTCGGCGCGCACGGAGCGCACCGTGGTGATCAGTCGCACGACCCAGTCGAGTTCGGTGCGCGCCGCCTCGGCGCCCGCCACCGCCACCGGCTCCGGCCAGGGCGCACGGATCAGGCTGCAGGCGGCGCCGTAGCCGAAGCGGTCCCACAGCTCCTCGGTCACGAACGGCATCACCGGGTGGAGCAGGCGCAGGATCACGCCCAGCACGTGCGCGGCGGTCGCGCGCACCTCGGCCGCGGCGGCCGGATCGGCGCCCGGGGCGAGGGCGGGCTTGGCGAATTCCAGGAACCAGTCACAGTAGGTGTTCCAGGTGAAGCGGTAGAGCGCGGCGGCGTACTCGTCGAACCGGTAGGCTTCCAGCGCCGCCGTGGCCTCGGCGATCGCGGCATTGGCGGCGTCCAGCACCCAGCGGGTCAGCGGCAGCGTTGCTGCCGCCGGGTCGAAGGCCGGGTTGACGCGCACCTCGTTGATCTCGGCGAAGCGGGCGGCGTTCCACAGCTTGGTGACGAAGCTGCGGTAGTCCTGCACGCGGGAGGCGCCCAGCTTCACGTCGCGCCCCGGACCGGTCAGCGCACAGATCGTGAAGCGCAGCGCGTCGGCGCCGTACTCGTCGATCAGGGCCAGCGGGTCGATGACGTTGCCCTTCGACTTCGACATCTTCTGGCCGCGCTCGTCGCGCACCAGGCCGTGGATGTAGACCGTGCGGAACGGCACCTCCTTCATGAAGTGCAGGCCCATCATCATCATCCGCGCGACCCAGAAGAAGATGATGTCGAACCCGGTCACCAGCACGTCGCCCGGATAGTAGCGCGCGAGTTCCGGCGTCTTCTCCGGCCAGCCGAGCGTCGAGAACGGCCACAGGCCGGAGCTGAACCACGTGTCCAGCACGTCCTCGTCCTGCTCCAGCGCGACATCCTGCCCGTATTTCGCACGCGCCTGGGCCGCGGCGTCCCCGGCGGTGTGGGCGACGAACACCGATCCGTCCGGCCCGTACCAGGCCGGAATCCGGTGTCCCCACCAGAGCTGGCGGGAAATGCACCAGGGCTGGATGTCGCGCATCCAGGCGAAGAACGTGTTCTCCCATTGTCTTGGAACGAACACGGTCTTGCCGGTCTCCACCGCCTCGATCGCCGGCTTCGCCAGTTCGGCGGCATTGCAGTACCACTGCGTCGTCAGCAGCGGCTCGATCGGGACGCCGCCGCGATCGCCGTGCGGCACCTGGTGGGTGTGCGGCTCGATCGTCTCGACGAGCTCCAGCCGCTCGAGCTCCGCCACGATCGCCTTGCGCGCGGCGGCACGGTCCTGGCCCGCCAGCCCATGCACGAAATCCGGATCGGCGATGCCCGGGGCCGGGGTCAGGTCGGCGGCGATCTCCTCCAGCGTCACGCGGCCCTGGCGGTCGAGCACCGAGGGCATGGGCAGGCCGTGCCGCCGCCCGACCTCGAAATCGTTGAAGTCGTGCGCGGGCGTGATCTTCACCGCGCCGGTGCCCTTCTCCGGGTCCGAATACTCGTCCGCCACGATCGGCACGCGGCGGCCGACCAGCGGCAGGATCGCGTGACGGCCGACCAGGTCCCGGTAGCGGTCGTCCTCCGGATGCACGGCGATGGCCGTGTCGCCCAGCATCGTCTCCGGCCGGGTGGTGGCGACCACGATGAAGCGGCCGGGCTCGCCCTCGACGGGGTAGCGGAGGTGCCACAGATGCGACTTCACCTCGCGGTTCTCGACCTCGAGGTCGGAGATCGCGGTCTGCAGCTTCGGGTCCCAGTTCACGAGGCGCCGGTCGCGATAGATCAGCCCCTCGCGATAGAGGGTGACGAACACCTCCCGCACCGCCGCGGAGAGCCCGTCATCCATGGTGAACCGCTCGCGCGGCCAGTCGAGCGAGGCGCCGAGGCGACGAAGCTGGCGGGTGATGGTGCCGCCCGACTCCGCCTTCCACTGCCAGACCCGCTCGATGAAGGCGTCACGGCCGAGGTCGCGCCGGTCCACGCCCTCCCCGGCCAGCAGCCGTTCCACCACCATCTGGGTCGCGATGCCGGCATGGTCGGTGCCCGGCTGCCACAGCGCGTCGCGCCCCTGCATGCGCCGCCAGCGGACCAGCGTGTCCTGGATGGTGAAGGTCAGCGCATGACCCATGTGCAGGCTGCCGGTGACGTTCGGCGGCGGGATCATGATGGTGAAGGGCTGCGCGTTGGCGCCGGGATCGGCCGCGAAGCTGCCCGCGCTCTCCCAGCCTTCGTACAGGCGCGGTTCGATCTCGGTCGGGGCGAAAAGCTTCTCGAGCGGTGTGTCGGCGGGCATCGGCGGGACCTCCTGCGGCCCGGGGCGGATGCCGCAGAAGGCCGCGCATGGCAAGTTCGGGTCTACGGAACGGCGCGGCGGACGACGCGCTCGATCTCGGCGCGGACGAGGCGCTCGACCAGATCGGGCAGGAACGTGTCGAGCCACTCCTTCAGCAGCGGGCGGAGTTCGGCGCGCACGAGATCCTCGATGGTCGGGCCTCCGGCATAGACATGGGTCGAGCGTTCCGAGGCGAGCGTGCGCACGAGCCCGCTGACGGCCGACGCGGCGGCCGCGGCGGTTTCGGGGGCGAGCAGGTCGGATGCTGCCGGTCGGGGGGCGGGCGCGTCCGGGGCGGGCGGCTCCGGGACGACGGCGGCCTCGAACGGGTCCGGATCGGGGGCCGCCGCGGCCGGCGCCGGGTCGGGCTCGTCCTCGATGGGCGCGGTCGAGAGCGGCGGCGGTTCGGCGCCTTCCGGGACTTCCATGCTGGAGTCCAGTACCAGCACGTCGTCCTCGGCCGCCGGCCCCGCCTGGGGCGCGGCCGGGGCGAGCGTCGCCGCCTGGGGCTCGTCCTCGCTCAGGATCCGCCGGATGGAGGCGAGGATGTCCTCCATCGAGGGATCCGCGCCGCCCTGCTCCTTGCCCCCCGGCGTCTTGGCCCCGCTCATGCCGCGTCCCCTGGCTGCGTGCGGGTCAGCGACCCGGCTGATTGGTGGCGTAGTCCCCGAGACCGGCCCATTTGTTCTTGACCTCGTTGTAGTAGGCGGTCTCGTCGTAGAGCGGCACGGGCAGGTGCAGGTCGCGGGCGGTCAGGCGCCCGAGCGCCTGGGCGACCTGGTAGGAGGCGTTGACGAGCTGGGTGAGCGACTGGACCAGGTTGGTCCGGGAGTTCAGCAGGGTCTGCTGCGCGTTCAGCACGTCGAGCGTGGTGCGGCTACCGACGATCGCCTCCCGCTGCACGCCTTCGAGCGCGATCTCGTTGGCGCGGATCTGCGAGCGCAGGCTCTGCGCCGAGGCGCGGGCGGCGACCAGCGTCTCCCACGCGTTCACCGCGTTCTGCACCGCGGTGCGCCGAGCGTCGTCGACCGTGCGGCTGGTCTGCTGCTGGGTCTGCCGCGCCTGGCGGACCTGGGAGTATTCGGTCCCGCCCTGGTAGACGGGGACGGAGAGCTGCACGACGGCCTGGTAGCCGTTCGCCTGGCTGCTGCGCGATCCGACGTTGTTCTGCTGGAAGGTCTGCCCCTGCAGGCTGACCTGCGGCAGCAGGTTGGAGAACGCGACGTCCACCGCATCCTTGGCGGCGGCATCGTTGTAGAGCGCGGAGATCACCTGCGGGTTGTTCGCGGCGGCGAGGGCGGCGGCCTGCTGCTGGGTCTTGATCGGCAGCGCGAGCGGCTGCGGCTCCACGAGGTCACCCGGGGGCAGCACGCCGACCACCTGCTGGAACGTGCCGCGCGCGGTCTGCAGATTGCCTTCGGCGACCTGGCGCTGCGCGGTGGCGCCGGCGAGCGCCGCCTCGGCCTGCGCGACGTCGGTCTTGGTGATCTCGCCGACCCGGAACCGGTCGTTGGTCGCCTGCAACTGCTTCTTCAGCACCTGCTCGTTGTTGATGTTCAGTGCCAGGATCTGCTGGTACTGGATGACGTTCACGTAGGCGGTAACGGTGTTGTAGAAGCTGGTCTGCTCCTGGTTGAGCAGGGTCGCGCGCTCCGCCATGACCTGGTTCTTGGCGCGGTTCACGTTCGCCTGGGTCTTGCCGCCGGTATAGAGCGGCTGCGTGACGGTCGCCTGCGCCGAGGCGATGTTGCGGTCCGTCTGGGAGTTCGCATACCGGTTGAGCTGGCTTGTGTAGGTCCGCGTCATGCCGTCGCCGTAGCCGACGCTGCCGGCGAGCACGACGGTCGGGCGCCAGCCCGACAGCGCCTGCGGCACGTTTTCGTCGGTCGCCCGCAGCCTTGCCCGTTCGGCCTGCAGCGCGGGCTGGGTCGAGTAGGTCAGGGCCAGCGCCTCGGTCAGCGTGCGGGGCGCGGTGATCGTCGCGCCCGGGGCGGGCGTCTGTGCGGGGGCGACCTGCCGGTTCGCGGGAATCGGCTGGGCCAGGGCGGTGCCCGCCATGAGCAGGCCGGCACCGAACAGCAGGGCGTGACGCACAATCATGCAAACCTCGTTTCCGGACACCGTTGGTCCTGCAGGAGTTCCGTGTGCCACAGAGCGACGGCGGACGCCAAGGACTTGCATTCCTTCCGGCCGACCACCGCCCCTGCGAGGCACGACTCGCCACATGCGGACAGGCGTATGCTACGGGGCGATGCGTTAACAAATCCTGCCCAACACTGGCGACTGGTGCGTCGCGGGCGGGGGATCGCGCCCGTCGCGCGCCTTCATCCGCTCGGCGCGGATTGGCACGAGCGCACCCGCCGGCACCGTCCCATCCGCGTGGATCCGCGTGCATCCGCGGCTCCACCGTCCCCGCGCGCCGCACGGCTCCAGCAGTCCCTGCCCCCGCCGCCCGGCCTCGCCGCTGCAGCCCGCCCATCGCAACGCACCGGATGCGCCCGCCGCACTTGCGGGTCCGCCGCGCGGGTGATAGTGCCCGCGACGCGTTTGGAAGGGCTCGCGGATGGCGTCCACGTTTGACACGGTGGCTGGGATCATTGCGGAAACATGCGATATCGAGCGTGACACGATCACGCCGGACAGCCACGCCATCAACGATCTCGGCATCGACAGCCTCGACTTCCTCGACGTCGCCTTCGCCATAGACAAGGCGTTCGGGATCAAGATGCCGCTCGAGCAATGGACGCAAGAGGTGAATGAGGGCAAGGTCTCCTCGGACGAATACTTCGTCATCAAGAACCTCTGCAGCAACATCGACAAGCTGGTGGCGGCGAAGTCCGCCTGATCCATGCGGCTCGAGTATTTCCAGATGGTCGACCGGATCGTGGAACTCGATCCGGAGGCGCGTCTGGTGCGCACCGAATGCCGGGTCCCTGACGAGAGCCCGGTGTTCGAAGGACACTTCCCCGGCTACCCCATCCTGCCCGGCGTCCTGATGATCGAGACGATGGCGCAGACCGGCGGCTGGCTGGTCCTGGCCACGCTCCGATTCGCCGCGATGCCGTTCCTGATCCAGGCGCGCGAGGCGAAGATGCGCAGCTTCGTCAGCCCCGGCCAGGTGCTGGCCGGCGAAGCGAGCCTGGTGCATGACGGCTCCGGCTTCGCCGTGGTCGAGGCGAAGCTGACCTCCGACGGCAGGAAGGTGGCGGAGGCCGAGATCCGCTACCGCGTCACCCCCTTCCCGAACGAGACGCTGCGCGCCCAAATGCTGGAGACGGCGCGGCGCATCGGCGTCGCCGAGACGCATTTCCCGGAGACTCCCGCCCATGGCGCGTGATTCCGACCCGTCGGCCGAACCGGAGCCGGCCGACCCGCGTGCCGCCGCCGATCGCACGATCGCGCGCCAGGCGCTGATCACCGGCGTGGGCCTGGTCTCCTGCCTGGGCGAGGGACTGGACGCGCATTGGGAGGGGCTCGACGGCTTCGCCGCGACCGGCCCCGTGGTCGACACGACGAGCTTCCCGCCCTTCCCCGTGCACCCGATCACGGCGCTGGAATTCGACCGGCAGATCCCGAAGCGGGGCGACCAGCGGCAGATGGAAGCCTGGCAGCGGATCGGCACCTATGCCGCCGGCGTCGCGCTGGAGGCCGCCGGCATCAAGGGCAATGCCGACCTCCTGGGCCGCATGGACATGATCGTCGCCGCGGGCGGCGGGGAGCGGGACTACGCGGTCGACGCGGCGATCCTCGCCGGGCTGCCCAAGGCGGACGATCCCGGCGCCTTCCTCAACGAGCACCTGCTGAGCGACCTGCGGCCGACGCTGTTCCTCGCCCAGCTCTCCAACCTGCTCGCCGGCAACATCTCGATCGTGCATGGGGTGGTCGGCTCGTCGCGCACCTTCATGGGCGAGGAATCCAGCGGCGCCGACGCGGTGCGCATCGCCTGCGCGCGCATCGCCGCGGGCCAGGGGGATTTGTTCCTGGTGGGCGGCTCCTACAACGCCCAGCGCCCGGACACGCTGCTGCACTACGCGATGGGCGGCAAGCTGTGGAAGGGCGCCCCCACCCCGGTCTGGGCCCGCCAGGACGCAGGCGGCGGCATGACCCTCGGGTCGATGGGATGCTTCCTGGTGATCGAGAGCCGATCCCATGCCGCGGCGCGGGGGGCGACCCCGCTCGCCCATGTCGCGGCGATCGCCACCGACCGCTGCCGCCGCCGCCCCGGCGAGGCCGCCGCGGTCGCGGACCGCCAGCTCGCCACGCTCGCCGGCCAGTACGACGCCGCCCGCACCGCCGTGATCTCCGGTGCCTCCGGCGTGGCCGACCCGACCACGGAGGAACGCGCGGTCCTCGAACGTCTCGGCCTTCCGGTGCGGGCCACCGGCTCCGCGATCGGGCACGGCATGGAGCCCAGCTTCCTCGCCAACCTGGCGATCGCCGCCGGCGCCGTCGCCCGCGGCCGGCTGTTCGCCCCGCTCGAGCTGGCCGAGGCTGCAATGGAGGGGCCCCTCGCCCAGGCCCTGGTCACCGGCTGGGGGCACTGGCGCGGCGAGAGCATCGCGCTCGTCGCCGCCGCCTGAGGAGCTGTCATGGCACAGGATACCGACCATCTCGGGCGCCCCATCGTCGCGGTCACCGGCCTCGGCGTGCTCACCTCCCTCGGCGAGGGCCAGGCCGCCAACTGGGCGGCGCTGACAGCCGGCACGTCCGGCATCCGCCGCATCAGCCGCTTCCCGATCGCCGGGTTGCGCACCACCATCGCCGGCACCGTCGACTTCGTCGCGGTCGACGACCCCTCCGGCCCCGCCTTGTCGGAGCGCCTGGCCGAACGGGTGATCGCCGAGGCGATCGCGGAGGCGAGGATCGGCGCGGACGGCGACTTCCCCGGCCCGCTCTTCCTGGCGCTGCCGCCGATCGAACTGGAATGGACGCAGCGCAGCATGCTCGCCGCGGCGGCCGGGGCGAACGAGACGATCGGCTATCCCGACCTGCTGCGCGCCGCCGCCGCCGGCGACCGTGGCGCGGTGTACGAACGGTTCCTGTTCGGCTCCGTGGGCGAGCGGCTCGCGGACCGCTTCGGCACCAAGGGCTCGCCCATCGCCACCTCCACGGCCTGCGCCTCCGGCGGCACCTCCATCCAGCTGGGCGTCGAGGCGATCCGGCGTGGTGAGACCGACGTCGCGCTCTGCGTCGGCACCGATGCCTCGGTGAACCCGGAAAGCCTGATCCGCTTCTCCCTGCTCTCCGCGCTGTCCACCCGCAACGACCCGCCCGCGGCGGCATCCCGTCCGTTCAGCAAGGACCGCGACGGGTTCATCATGTCCGAGGGCGCCGGCGCCCTGGTGCTGGAAAGCCTCGCGCATGCCCGCGCCCGCGGCGCCACGATCCTGGGCCTGATCGAGGGCTGCGGAGAGGCCGCCGACGGGTTCCACCGGACCCGCTCCTCGCCCGACGGCAAGCCGATCGTCGCCTGCATGCGGCGCGCGCTGGAGGATGCCGGGATCGGACCCGATTCGGTCGACTACGTGAACGCCCACGGCACCAGCACGCCCGAGAACGACAAGATGGAGTGGGTCGGGCTCACCACGGTGTTCGGCGATCGCGCGGGGCGGATCCCGGTCTCGTCGAACAAGTCCATGATCGGCCACACGCTGACCGCGGCCGGCGCGATCGAGGCGATCTTCACGCTGCTGACGATCCGCAATGGCCTGCTGCCGCCCACGATCAACTACGAGACGCCCGATCCGGCGATCCCGATCGACTGCGTGCCCAACACCGCGCGCCCCGGCACCGTCCGCCACGCGATCTCCAACTCCTTCGGCTTCGGCGGGCAGAATGTCTGCCTCGTGCTGGGCGCCGCACCACAGGATTGAGCCATGACCGACACGCCCCCTCCCCGGCCGCGCGCGCTGGTGATCGGCGGGCGGCGGGGCATCGGCGCCGCGGTGGTCGAGACCCTCGCCGCACGCGGCCTTGCCGTCACCTACACGTACCGCACCGAACCGGGTCCGGTGCGGGACGGCGTCGACGCCCTGGCGCTCGACCTCGCGGACCGCGACGCCGTTGCCGCCTTCGCCGCGGCCCAGGAAGACGCGCCGGCCTGGGATGCCTTCGTGCAGGTCGGCGGCACCACCTATGACGCGCTCGCCGCCATGATGGACCAGGATGCGGCGGAGCGGGCAATGCAGGTGAACTACTTCGCATTCGCCCGCCTCGTCCGCGGCGTGATCCGCCCGATGCTCCGCGCCCGACGCGGGCGCATCGTCGCGATCGGATCGGTCATCGGGCAGTTCGCCACCCAGGGCAACGCGGCCTACGGCGCCACCAAGGCGGCGCTGCTCGCGCATGTCCGCAGCCTGGCGATCGAGAGCGCGAAGCGCGGCGTGACGGTGAACTACGTGGCGCCCGGCTTCATCGACACCGAGATGATGGCGCCCTTCGCCGCCCATCGCAGCGCGACCGAGGGACGCATCCCTGCCGGCCGTTACGGCCGGCCGGAGGAGGTCGCCGCCCTGGTCGCGTTCCTGGTCTCGCCGGAGGCGTCCTACGTCAACGGTGCCTACATCCCGGTGGATGGCGGGCTCACCGCCTCCGCCGGCGTGCCGCGCGCCTGAACAGCGGAATCGCACGCGATGCCGATCAAGATCCCGAACGATCTGCCGGCCCGCGCCGTGCTCGAGCAGGAGCGGGTGCCGGTCATCAGCGAGACGGCCGCTCTGCGCCAGGACATAAGGCCGCTGCAGATCGCGCTGCTCAACCTGATGCCGGAGAAGATCAAGACCGAGACGCAGCTTCTGCGCGTCCTCGGCTCCACGCCCCTGCAGGTCGAGATGACCCTGCTGCGCCCGGCGAGCCACACGTCCAGGAACACGCCGCAGGATCACCTGGCGGCGTTCTACCAGACCTGGGCGGAGGTGCGGGACCGCCGCTTCGACGCGCTGATCGTCACCGGCGCGCCGGTCGAGCACCTGGAATTCGAAGACGTCGCCTATTGGGACGAGCTGACCGCGATCCTCGACTGGACGCGGACCAACGTGTTCGGGACGCTTTTCATCTGCTGGGGCGCGCAGGCGGCGCTGCATCATTTCCATGGGCTGCCGAAGCACGCGGTCGGCGCCAAACGGTTCGGCGTGTTCCCGCACCGCGTGCTGCGCCCGTTCGAGCCGCTGGTGGCCGGATTCGACGACACGTTCCCGGTGCCGGTCTCGCGCTACAGCGAGATAAGACATGCCGACCTGGCCGCCGCGCCGGAGATCCAGATCCTGGTCGACTCCGACGAGACCGGGCTCTGCCTGCTGCAGGATCCGCTGCGCCGCCGCGTCTACATGTTCAACCACCTGGAATACGACGCCGAGACGCTGCTGGGCGAGTACCAGCGGGACCGTGCGGCGGGGGTCGAGACGGGCGTGCCCTTCAACTACTTCCCGGACGACGATCCGACACGCCCGCCGCGGCTCACCTGGCGGGCCCACCGACACCTGCTGTTCGGCAATTGGATCAACCAGATCTACCAGGGAACGCCCTTCGATCTCGCGAGCCTGCCGCCCGTCCCGGACTGAGCGACCCGCGCGGCCCCGCGCGCGCCGGACGATCGGATGCCTCGTCGGTCGGATGCCCCGCCGGTCGCATGCCCCCTCGGTCGCATGCCCCGCCGGTCGCATGCCCCCTCGGTCGCATGTCTCGTCCGGTATGCGGCCCTCTCGCCCCTGGCGGCGGCCCCGAGTCCTGCGCATGATCGCGGCTTCGCTCTGAAGGCCGGACCATGCTTCACGACAGTTACGACACGATCATCGTCGGCGGCGGTTCCGCCGGCGCCGTCCTCGCCGCCCGCCTCTCCGAGGACCCCTCCCGCCGCGTGCTGCTGCTGGAAGCCGGCCGCGACTTCCGCTCCGCCGAGACGCCGGACCACATCCGCATCCCCAACCCGATGCGCGCGATCGCCGACGACGACTACCGCTGGCCGAAGCTGCTCGCCCGCCGCACGGAAACGCAGGAGCCGAAGCTGCTGTGGCGCGGCCGCGCGATGGGCGGCAGCTCCACCATCAACGGCCAGATCGCAATCCGCGGCGTGCCGGACGATTTCGATCGCTGGGCGGCGCAGGGCTGCGCCGGCTGGGCCTGGGACGACGTGCTGCCGTATTTCAACAAGCTCGAAACCGACGTGAACTTTCCCGACGCGCCCTGGCACGGCGATTCGGGGCCGATCCCGGTCTACCGCGCACCGGTCGACAGCTGGGGGCCCGTCGACCGCGCCGTCCGCGAATCCGCCCTCGCGCTGGATTACCCCTGGTGCGAGGACCACAACGCGCCGACCGGCACCGGCGTCTCCCCCTACGCGATCAACAGCCGCAACTTCGTCCGCGTTTCCACGAATGACGGGTATCTCGAGCCGGCGCGCGGCCGGTCCAACCTGACGATCGTCGGGAACGCCCTGGTGGGCGGGCTCAGCTTCGAGGGGAACCGGCCGCACGCCAACGGCGTGTCCGTCACGATCGGCGGGCAGGTGTTCACGCCGCGCGCCACGCAGGAGGTGATCGTCTGCGCCGGCGCCATCCACACCCCCGCCATCCTGCAGCGTTCGGGCATCGGGCCCGCCGCCTGGCTGCAGGCGCTAGGCATCCCGGTGGTGGCGGACCGGCCCGTCGGGCAGAACCTGCTCGACCATCCGATCATGGCGCTGACCCTGATGCTGCGCGAGGATCGGCAGGTGAGCACCCTCGCCCACCGCCACACCAATTGCTGCCTGCGCTACGGGTCGGGCCTGGCCGGCGCGGGCGAGAACGACATGATCATGATCGCCGGGAACCTGGTTTCCCTCGGCGGCGGCGACACCTCCCGCGGGCGGCTCGCCGTCTCGGTCTACCAGGCGTTCAGCCAGGGCACCGTGCGGATCACCACGCCCGATCCGACCATCGATCCCGCGGTGGACGAGCGCATGCTGTCGGACGAGAGCGACCTGATCCGCATGCGCGACGGCGTCCGCCGCGCGCGGGAGATCGCGCTGCGGCCGCCGGTGCAGGCGATCACGCACCAGGTCGAATACGGCATGAGTGGCCGCCCGATCACCGAGGAGCTGACCGGCACGGCGCTCGACGAGTGGCTGTTCGCGGAGTGCTCCGACGCGCAGCACGCGAGCGGGACCTGCCGCATGGGCGCGGCCGGCGATCCGCGCAGCGTGGTCGATCCGGCGTGCCGGGTGATCGGGGTCAGCGGGCTGCGGGTGGTCGACGCCTCGGTGATGCCCGAGGTGGTGCGGGCGAACACCAACCTCTCCACGATCATGGTGGCGGAGAAGATCGCCGACACGATCCGGCATGGCGGGTAGCGGGGGCCGATAGCCGGCGGCGGGCAGCCGAACGGCGATCCGCGTCGCCGGTCGGCACCCGGACCGCCGGCACGCTCCCGCCCGCGGCGCCGGGTCAGCCCCAGATGGCGCGGGCGATGGAGATCGTGGACGTCTCGGGGGCGATCAGCCCCCCTGGGCCGCCCAGCACGTTCACCGGCGGCGTCACGTCGGCCAGGGCCTGCCACGGGGCTCCCAGGGCGCCGTCCCGCGCGAAGCGGGCCCAGGCGGTGAGCATGAAGTCCGACAGGGCGGCGGCATCCGGCCCGTCGCCGCATTTCGGCGCGAAGAACGGATCGGCGTAGGTGCGGAAGACGAACGGGATCTCGGCGGTGTGCGGCACGCCGTGCGCCGGCGCCACGATCGGATGGGCGAACTCGTAGAGGTAGGTCAACTGCCCGGATGCGGCGTGCCGCACGGCCGCGGTGCGGGCCCGCAGGGTGAACACCACGTCGGTATAGATCGCGATCCAGAGCGAGAGCGGGTCGGTCGGCTGCGCGCCGGCCAGCGCCGCATCGGTGTAGGCGCCGATGACCTCCGAGGGCAGCGTGCGCGATTCGGGGCGGTAGACCTTCATCAGGTCGGCCACCATCCGTTTGAGCTGGTCGGGATTGGTGGGTGGCGTCGGTCCTGGCACGCGGCTGCCATCCGGCGCGATCAGGTCGTACCAGAAGACGGCCTCCGACCGGGTGGTGCCGATCAGCAGCGGCACCGGCGCGAGCTTGCCGTCGCGCGGCCAGGTCTTCAGCACGATCCCGTCCAGAACCGGCAGGACCGGCGGGCGCCCGATGCCGCGCACCATTTCGGGGTCGCGCGCCAGGGCGAGTTCCGTCCGGTGCAGCGTCTCGGCCGGGACGCGCCGCAGGCCGTCCACGGCGACGTCGAGCCGCTTCGCCAAGGCCTCGGCATAGGCGGCGGCGGTCGCGGGTTCGGGGAAGGCCGGCGCTCCGTGCAGCGAGCCGCTCTCGATGATCGCGCGATGCAACAGGCCGGCGTGACGCGGATCCTGCGCGATCGAGGCGACGGAGGATCCGCCGGCCGACTGGCCGAACAGCGTGACGCGGCCGGGATCGCCGCCGAAGGCCGCGATGTTGGCCTGGACCCAGCGCAGGGCCGCGATCTGGTCCTGCAGTCCCCAATTGGCGAAGGTGCCGGTCTCGGGGTCGGCGAGGGCCGGATGGGCAAGCCAGCCCAGCGCGCCCAGCCGGTAGTTGAGCGTGACCACCACCACGTCGCCGCGCGCCGCGAGCGCCGACCCGATCGTGCCGGCCGCATCGCCACGCCCGGTGCGCCAGGCGCCACCATGCAGCCACACCATCACGGGCCGCCGCCCCTCGGTGTCGGGCGTCCAGACGTTCAGGAACAGACAGTCCTCGGCCTGCGGCGACGCGCCCTCGTAGAGCCAGGCCGCGGGCCCGCCCAGGGTCTGGATCGAGGCCGCGCCCGGCTGCGACGCATCCCGTGGTTCAGTCCATCGGGCCGGTGGACGAGGCGAGGCATAGCGCAACGGACCGACCGGCGGCGCGGCGTAGGGGATGCCGAGGAAGGCCGAGACGTCATCCGCCCGCGTGCCCCGGACGGGCCCGGTGGCGGTGTCCACAACCGGGGAGTCCTTCGCAGAGGTCCCGGACTCCGATGACTGGGCCATGGCTCCTCCGATCGGCGGGAGTGCGGCGCACAAGCCGCCCGCGAGGATGGAGCGGCGGTTCAGCGGCATCAGGCGGCCTCCAGCTCGAGCACCATGCCATCATAGCCAGGCTCCACCCCGGCCGGCAGGTTAGCGTTCAGCCATGCCCAGTCCATGTCGGTGCCCATATGGGTCAGGATGGTGCGGCGGGGACGCAGGCGGTCCACCCATTCGAGCACGAGCGCCAGATGCGCGTGGGTCCAATGTGGCCCCTCTCGCAGGAAGCAATCGACGACCCAGGTCTCGATGCCGGCGAGTGCCGCGAAGGCGGGTTCCTCCAGCTTCACCACGTCGGTGGAGTAGGCGAAGCGGCCGATGCGCAGGCCAAGGGTCTCGACCCGGCCGTGGTCCTGGGAGAACAGGGTGACGTCCATTCCCGCGATGCGGACCGTCTCGCCCGGCGCGACCGGCTGCGGCGCCAGCACCGGCCGGAAGAAGCCGGGCGGCTGCCAGGGCTTGAAGGCGTAGCCGAAGCGGCGGGTCAGCTCGTCCAGGGTGGTGGGCGTCGCGTAGGCTTGCAGCGGGCGATCGATGATCCGGTTGAGGATGCGGATGTCGTCCATCCCGACGATGTGGTCGGCATGGGCATGGGTGAACAGCACGGCGTCGACCCGCGGCACCCGGCAGTCCAGGAGCTGGTTGCGCATGTCGGGTGAGGTATCGACCAGAAGCCGCTGACCATCCTCGGATTCGATCACGATGGACGTGCGGGTGCGCCGGTTGCGCGGTTCGTTCGGATCGCAGACGCCCCAATCGCCGGCGCCGTCCGCGCCGCCCAGCATCGGCACCCCGGCCGAGGCCCCGGTGCCGAGCAGGACGACTTTCATGCGGCCTTCCGGAAGAGGCGGCGGAAATTGGTGGTGGTGAGGTCGGCGAGCGCCTCCGGGGTCAGCCCGCGCAAGTCGGCCAGCACCTTGGCAGTGTGCGCGACATAGGCCGGCTCGTTGCGCTTGCCCCGGAAGGGCACCGGCGCGAGGTAGGGCGCGTCGGTTTCGACGAGCAGCCGATCGAGCGGAACGTCGCGCGCGATGTCCCTGAGTTCGCTGGATTTGGGGAAGGTGAGAATGCCCGAGAAGCTGAGGAAGCCGCCCAGGGCGAGTGCCGCCTCGGCGAGGCCGCGTCCCGAGGAGAAGCAATGCAGCAGGAAGGCGAAGTCGCCGCCCTCCTCCCGTTCGGTGCGCAGGATCGTGGCGATGTCCTCGTCGGCGTCGCGGGCGTGGATGGCGAGCGGCACCCCGGCGAGCCGCGCCGCGCGGATATGGGCGCGGAAATTGTCCGCCTGAACGTCGCGCGGGGCCTTGTCGTAGAAGTAGTCGAGGCCGGACTCGCCGATCCCGATGACCTTCGGGTGTTCGGCCATGGCGGCGAGGGTCTCCGGGGTGGGAACCGGCGCCTCGGCCGCGTGGTGCGGATGGACGCCGATCGTGCACCAGAGGTTCGGGTGCGCCTCCGCCATGGATGGGAGGATCGCCGACTGCGCGAGGGTCGTGCCGATGGTGACCAGCTCTCCCACACCGGCCTCGGCCGCGCGGGCGAGCACGGCCGGGAGCTCCATCGGCGTGTAGTAGTCCAGGTGGCAGTGAGAGTCGATCAGCATCAGTGGGTTATCTCTGCGTGCTCAAGTGAGACCGTAGGTCGCGTGCAAGGTCGTCGTCGTGGATGGCCGCCCTTCGGCGGCCATGACACGGGGAAAGCCCGCGTCGCGACACAGGGAGAGCCGGTGTCGCGACAAACACGGGGAAAGCCCGCGTCACGACAGACACCGAGCGGGCGCCTGCCTTCGTGTCATGGCCGGGCTTGGCCCGGCCATCCACGACTGCACCGCTCCCCACTCGCGGCATGCCGTCCCACGCTCGGTCATCGATGCCGGTCCAGGCGTCCCCATCAGGCCGCCGGCTCGACATAGCGGGGGAAGACGCCCTGAGGCGGCGGCAGCGCCTCGCCGTCATCCAGCGGCACCGACAGCCCCTCCAACCCGCGCCGGTCCGACGCGACGCCCAGCTGGTCGAGCATGCGGGACATGGAGTCGGGCATGAAGGGCTGCAGCACCGTCGCGACCGCGCGCAGCGTGTCCAGCAGCACGCGCAGCACCTCGCCCATCCGCGCCTTGTCGGTCTTGTTCAGCGCCCAGGGCGCCTGCCGGTCGATATAGCCGTTCGCAGCGCGGATGACCTTCCACACCTCCTCGAGCGCCTCGTTGAAGGTCTGGCGGTCCATGTGCGCCTCGACCGCCGCCGGGAGCCCCTGGGCGGCGGAGAGCAACGCAGCATCGTCCTCGCTCGCCGCGCCGCGGGCGGGGCGCGCGCCGCCGCAATTCCGCGCCACCAGCGACAGCGTCCGCTGCGCCAGGTTGCCGAGGTCGTTCGCCAGCTCGACGTTGATCCGGCTGATGATCGCCTGGTGGCTGATCGAGCCGTCCGCGCCGAACGGCTTCTCCCGCATCAGGAAGTAGCGGATCTGGTCCAGGCCGAACGTGTCCACGAGCTTGCGGGGCTCGATCACGTTCCCCAGCGACTTCGACATCTTCTCGCCGTCGACGACCCACCAGCCGTTGGAGGTCACCCGCTTCGGCACGGGCAATCCCGCCGACATCAGGAAGGCCGGCCAGTAGACTGCATGGAAACGGATGATGTCCTTGCCCACGAAATGCAGGTCGGCCGGCCAGTAATGCCAGCGCGGCGCGGCCTCGTCGGGGAAGCCGCAGGCCGTGACGTAATTGTTCAGCGCGTCGAGCCAGACATACATCACGTGGCCCGGCGCGTCCGGCACCGGGATGCCCCAGTTGAACGTGGTCCGGCTGATCGAGAGGTCCAGCAGCCCGCCGCGGACAAAGCTCATGACCTCGTTGCGGCGCGAGGACGGGGCGATGAACTCCGGATGGTCCTCGTAGAACTTCAGCAGCCGGTCCTGCCAGGCGGAGAGGCGGAAGAAGTAGGAGGGCTCGCGCACCCATTCCACCGGTGCGCCCGAGGGCGCGACCTTGGTGCCGTCCGGCCGCGTGGTGAGTTCGGCCTCGTCGTAGAAGGCTTCGTCCCGGACGGCGTACCAGCCCTCGTAATGGCCCAGGTAGATGTCTCCGGCCGCGGCGATCCGCTTCCACAACTCGGTGCAGGAGATCTTGTGCCGCTCCTCCGTCGTGCGGATGAAGTCGTCGTACGAGATCCCCATGACGCGCGCCATGTCCTTGAAGTCGGCGGCGATCCTGTCGACGAAGCTCTGCGGATCGAGGCCCGCGTCGGCGGCGGCCTTCTCCACCTTCTGCCCGTGCTCGTCGGTGCCGGTCAGGAAGAACACCTCATGGCCCTGCAGCCGCTTCCAGCGCGCCATCACGTCCGCCGCGACCGAGGTGTAGGCGTGGCCGATATGCGGTGCGCCATTCACGTAGTAGATCGGGGTCGTGATGTAGAAGCTTCGTGTCATTGGATTTTCCGAGTTCGGCGTGCCACGCCGGAAATTTTCCGAGTTCGGCGTGTCATGCCGGGTTGCCTGCCAGCATGGCGAGGCCGGCAACGATCGCCTGGCGCTTGTCCAGCGCGAAGCGTTCGGTTTCGTCCTGCAGCCGTGTCAGCGCGTGCCACAGCTCGCCCCAGGCATCAAGCGGGCGCAAGGCGGCGAGCCGCGCCTGATCGGGATCCGCCCGGCCGCGGGCCGCTTCCCGCACCGCTGCGGCGATGCCGGCGCGGAGCAGGTCCATGAACGTGCCGAACCCGCTCTCGCTGCGACCCAGCGCGTCGGCCACCTCGTAGCCCTTGGTCGCCGGGAGGTCGGGAAGTGCGCCCAGCACCTGGTCCACCAGGGTGGCGATGGCCAGGCCCTCCTCTTCCGCGAGCAGCAGGGCGCGGCCGGGGGCGCCCTCGGCCAGCGTGACCAGCCGGCCGCGCTCGAGGTCGGGCAGTTCGGGGACGTACTGGGCGAGCAGCTGGCCCATGTCGGCGTCCGTCAGCGGGGAGAGCCGCAAGCGGCGGCAGCGGCTGCGGATCGTGGGGAGCAGCCGGCCGGGGGCGCTGCACACCAGCAGCAGGATGGCGCGGGGCGGCGGTTCCTCCAGCACCTTCAGCAGGGCGTTGGCCGAGGCCTGGTTCAGCTCCTCCGCCCCGTCGACGATCACGACGCGCCAGCCGCCTTCGGCCGGGGTGAGCGACATGAAGCCGTTGATCTTGCGGACGTCCTCGACCGCGATCTGGGTGCGCATGCGCTTGCGCTTGGGATCGTAGGCGCGCTCGACGGTCAGCAGGTCGGCATGCGAGCCGGCGGCGATGCGGCGGAACACGGGGTGGGCGGGGTCCATGGCCAGGCTCTCGCCGGGCGTTCCGCCGGCCAGCAGGCGGCGCGCGAACCGGTAGGCGAGCGTCGCCTTGCCCACGCCCTCGGGCCCGGTGATCAGCCAAGCATGGTGCAGGCGACCGGCGGCGAGCGCCCCGGCCAGCGTCGCCTCGGCCTCGGCGTGGCCGAGCAGGAGGGGATTGGCGCGGGGATCGGGGGCGGGCATGCGGGGAGTATAGCCGAAGCCGTGCGGGCGCCGGCATCCCTGTCGGCACCACCGCTGGCGCGTGTGGTCCTTGCCCTCCCCTTCGTCATCGCCGGGCCCCGACCCACGGCTGTCCGGTTCGATTTTGCTGTACTTCTACCACGGCGTTGATTCTACTGGCTTCGGTTCGGGTGACAGCGAATCGAGGCATCAGCGAGGAGCAACGCCGTGGCGCACCAGAATAGCGTGTT
>Ga0209963_1000349_pt1 | contig 95138 bp, 74 predicted proteins | sample ThiBio_1000_biof_2_FD_183957 | JGI IMG/M metagenome (GOLD analysis project Ga0209963, IMG submission 183957) | Wastewater bioreactor microbial communities from Cape Town, South Africa - Thiocy_cont_1000_biof (SPAdes) | ecosystem: Engineered > Bioreactor > Thiocyanate-remediating >... | reverse complement strand
TCCGCTGGAACCCGGTGATGCGGGACTTCTACCAGCGGCTGGTGCAGAGCAACCATCGGCCTGGCCAGGTCGCCATGCTGGCGGTGATGCGCAAGCTGCTGGTCACGCTGAATGCGATGGTGCGCGAGGCCGCCGACTGGCGCGGCCCCACGCAGGCCGAGGCGCACGCCGCCTGAGCCGGCCGCGCGGCTGAGAAGACGTTTCCTGGTTCGGCTGGAGCGCCGTTTCCTCGTCCCGGCCTGCCGACGCATGGCCAACGCGCGCAGTGGCGGTCAAGGATGGCCTCGCTGCATGCGAGGCCACCGCGCAGCGGCGCGCAGCGTCCTTGACGGCCATGAGCACGATGGCACGATCCAGACAGGCCCAGGGCCGAAGATTCTCCTTGCTTCAACACGGAAAGATGGCCGCGACGAGCGCGGCCATGACACGGGGTGCGTCTACCCGAACACCCGCCGTCCGGCCTTCCATGTCCCCAGCACCACGCCCTCGAGCGCGCGGCCGTCGAACGGGGTGTTCTGCGCCTTGCCTGGCAGCTCGCCCGCCTCGACCTGCCAAATGCGCTCCGGGTGAAACAGGCACAGATCCCCCGGCGCGCCTTTCGCCAACCGCCCCGCCTCGATCCCCAGCAACGCGGCGGGTCGGGCGGTCAGCAGTGCGATCGCCGCCGGCAGTGGCAGCGTGCCATTATGGACCTGCGCGAGCGTGACCCCGAGCAGGGTCGCGAGCCCGACGCCGCCCGGTGCCGCCTGGGCGAAGGGCAGGCGCTTGTCGTCCGCGTCGCGCGGCTGGTGGTCGGAGGCGATCGCATCGATCGTGGCGTCCGCCAGGGCGGCGGCGACCGCCGCGCGGTCCGCCTCCTTCCGCAAGGGGGGAGAGAGCTTGGCGTAGGTGCGGAAGTCGCCGATCGCGTTCTCGTTCAGGTCGAAATACGGAGGCGCGGTGTCGCAGGTGACGGCCAGCCCCGCCGCCTTCGCCTGCCGGATCAGGTCCAGCGCCTCGGCCGTCGAGACATGGGCGAAATGCACCGATCCCCCGGTCAGTTCGGCCAGCCGGATGTCGCGCGCGACCAGGATCGCTTCGGCCGCGGCGGGGATGCCGGGCAGGCCCAGCCGGGTCGCGAGGTCGCCCTCGGTCGCCGCGCCACCGCCCGAGAGCGACGGGTCCTCGGGGTGCTGGATCACGCGCATGCCGAAGCCGCGCGCATAAGACAGCGCGAGCCGCATCAGCCGCGCCGACCCGATCGCGCGGGTGCCGTCGGAGAAGGCGGCGGCTCCGGCTTCCCGCAGCAGCCCGAGTTCCGCCATCTCCTCCCCGCGGCAGCCACGGGTGACGGCGCCGTAGGGGATGATGGTCAGGCTGCCGGTCTCCTCGCCACGGGCGCGGAGCAGCCGGACCAGGGCCGGGTCGTCGATCGCCGGCTGGCTGTCGGGCAGGGCGGCGAGCGTGGTGATGCCGCCCGCGGCGGCGGCTTGCGCGGCGGAGGCGATCGTCTCGCGGTACTCGTAGCCGGGCTCGCCCAGCGCCGCGCGCATGTCGACCAGGCCGGGGCACAGCACCGCGCCATCCTCGGCCACCACCTGCGCCCCGTCCGGCCGGCCGAGCGAGGGGCCGAAATCGGCGATGCGTCCGTCGCGCACCAGCAGGTCGCCGGTGAGGTCGACGCCGTCGGCCAGCAGGCGGACGCCGGTGAACAGCGTGTCGGGGCCGGGCTCAGGCGTCATTGCGGCCGCTCCGCGACAGCGTGTCGAGCACCGCCATGCGCACGGCGACCCCCATTTCCACCTGCTCCTTGATGACGCTGCGGGCGGGGTCGTCGGCCACCTCGCTGTCGATCTCGACGCCCCGGTTCATCGGGCCCGGATGCATCACCAGCGCGTCCTTCTTCGCGTAACCCAGCTTCTCGGCATCGAGGCCCCAGAAGCGGAAATACTCGCGCGAGCTGGGCACCAGGCCGCGGGTCATCCGCTCCTTCTGCAGCCGCAGCATCATGACGATGTCCGCGCCCTCGAGACCCGCGCGCATGTCGTGGAACGCGCGCACGCCCAGGCGTTCGATCTCGGCCGGCAGCAGCGTGGGCGGGCCGACCACGCGCACGTCGCAGCCCAGTGTGGTCAGCAGGTGGATGTTGGAGCGGGCGACGCGGGAGTGCAGCACGTCGCCGCAGATCGCGACCGCCAGCCCCTCGATCCGGCCCTTGCGGCGGCGGATGGTGAGTGCGTCCAGCAGCGCCTGAGTCGGATGCTCGTGCGTGCCGTCGCCCGCGTTGATCACGGCGGCGTCCACCTTCTGCGCGAGCAGCGCGGGCGCGCCCGATTCGCCATGCCGCACGACCAGCAGGTCGCAATGCATGGCGTTCAGCGTCCAGGCGGTGTCGAGCAGCGTCTCGCCCTTGTTCACCGAGGAGGTCGAGACGGACATGTTGATCACGTCCGCCCCCAGCCGCTTGCCGGCGAGCTCGAAGCTCGTGCGGGTGCGGGTGGAATCCTCGAAGAACAGGTTGATCAGCGTTCGGCCGCGCAGGAGATCGCGCTGGGTGCGACCGGAGCGGTTGAGCAGGACGTAGCTCTCCGCCAGGTCGAGCAAATGGGCGATCGCGGGCGGTTCCAGCCCCTCGATCGCCAGCAGGTGTTTCTGTCGGTAGGACACGAGCGGGTCAGTTGCAGCAACCGCCCCCGACCGTCAACCTCGGCGCGTCCCCGCCGCCCCGTCTCGTGCCCCGCATCGGACGTCTGGCCCAGCGCGCCGGCGCGTGTCCCCCTGCATCGCGGCGCCGTGGAACGGGAGAGGGAGCGGTGCGGACCGGACGGGCCCGCCGTCAGGGGATCGGCGCCGGCGGCATGTCGGTCGGGATCAGCGGGACGATCTGCGGGCGCGGCAGGCCGAACCCGCCGACCGCGGTCGCGAGGATCCGCAGATCGCTTCCCCGCAGCAGGAGGTCCGCATCGGCGCCGCAATTGCTGACATCGCCGCTGGTGCGCAGGCCCGACCAGTGCACGCCGTAGAGCGGGTTCTTGCCCGGCCACCGCCGCTCCACGATCAGGCTGCCGCCGCTCTCGCGCATGGCCGCGACGTCGAGCATGCAGTCGGCCTGGCCGGCGCGTTGGGCGACGAGCCGCACCGGCTCCTGCAGGCCGGGGCGATCGGGTGCGAACACGACCAGGTCACCGACCTGCGGCGTGATCGTCGCGATTTGCGTCGCAAGGTTGATCAGGCCGACCGCGGAGACCAGGGCGAGGGCGAGCGTGAGCGCGATCCCGTTCCAGGGTATGGGCGGCCGCGCGCCACGTGCGGGAAGCGGGCGCCGTGTGTCCTTGCCGCGATTGCCGCCCAGCATCCGCATCCCCCACCCTTCGTGATCCGTCCGTCGCTGCCCAACCGGCACGTTCGGCCGGCGCGTTCGGCCGGGGCAGCATCGGGGAGAAGCGTTCACAATCGGTGAATGCCCCGGCACCCATGTGCCGGTGGCCGCGGGCAAGGTGTCCGACGTTCAGTAGCCGCGGGTGCGGTCCACCAGCCCGGTCAGTGGCAGAGCGCGGTCGTGGCGGTCGAGATTCGCGAGCACCGCCTCTGCCCCGCCCCGGTGGCCGGTCGCGCTCGCGATGTGGGGCGTCAGCCAGACCCGCGGATGCGACCAGAGCGGATCGTCGGGCGCGGGCGGCTCCGGATCGGTCACGTCGAGGATCGCGGCCGACAGCCGGCCCGCATCGAGGGCCGCGAGCAGGTCCGGCGCGACCAGGTGACCGCCGCGCCCGACATTCACCAGCGCGGCACCCATGGGCAGCTGCGCGAACAGCCGCGCGTCGAGGATGCCGCGCGTCGCATCGGTGAGCGGCAGCAGGCACACCAGCACGTCACAGTTGGCCAGGAAGGCCGGGAGTTCCCCGGCGCCTGCGTGGCACGTGACCCCCGGGATCTCCTGTCGGGACCGGCTCCAGCCGGAGAGCGGGTAGCCGAAAGGGGCGAGCCGCGCGAGCACCGCGCGTCCGAGATTGCCAAGGCCCATGACGCCGACGCGCGTATCGGCGGCGGCCCGCATCGGGCGGGCCTCCCACCGGCGGTCGCGCTGGTCCTGCAGGTAGCGCTGCATCTCCCGCTGCAGGGACAGCACGGCCCAGCAGACATACTCGGCCATGCCGGAGATCAGTTCCGGCTCGATCATGCGCACGACGGGCAGGTCGAGCGGCACACGGGAGAGGTCGAGCTGGTCGACGCCGGCCGCGACGCAGAACAGCACCTCGAGGTTCGGGTAGACCGTCAGGTCCTCGGGCGGGATCCAGGCCGCGAGATACCGGATGGCGGCCGGGTCGTGCGGTTCGGGCCAGATGTGGAACGGCAGGCCGGGCCGGCGGTCGGCGAAGATCCGCCGCCACGCCTCGCCTCGGACGGGTTCCGCCTTGTAGAGGAAGGCCATGATGCGTGGTGCCGGACGGGGCGATCAGGCCAGGCGGACGCCCAGCCGGCCGGCGAGATCCTGGATGAACTGCCAGGCCACGCGGCCGGAACGGGCGCCGCGGGTGACCGACCACTCCACCGCCTCGGCGTGCAGGGCGTCGGGTTCGATCGGCAGGCGGAGTTGCGCGGCATAGCCGTCGATCATCGCGAAATACGTCGCCTGGTCGCAGTTGTGGAACCCGAGCCAGAGGCCGAACCGGTCGGAGAGGGACACCTTCTCCTCGGTGGCTTCCGAGGGGTTGATGGCGGTCGAGCGCTCGTTCTCGATCATGTCGCGCGGCATCAAGTGACGCCGGTTCGAGGTGGCGTAGAACAGCACGTTCTCGGGCCGGCCCTCGATCCCGCCGTCGAGCACGGATTTGAGCGCCTTGTAGTCCGCGTCCTCCTTCTCGAAGGAGAGGTCGTCGCACAGGATCAGGCAGCGCCGCGGCTGGGCGCGCAGCACGTTGAGCAGGTCGGGGAGGGTGCGGATCTCCTCGCGGTGGATCTCGATCAGCGCGAGGACGCCGGGGTTTTCCGCGTTGGCGGCGGCATGCGCGGCCTTGACCAGGGAGGACTTCCCCATGCCGCGGGCGCCCCAGAGCATCACGTTGTTGGCAGGCAGGCCGCGCGCGAAGCGCAGCGTATTCTCGAGCAGGATCGTCTTCTGCCGGTCGACGCCCTTCAGCAGCGCGATGTCGACGCGCGACACCTTGGGCACGGGGGCGAGATGTGCCGGGTCCGGGTGCCAGACGAAGGCGTCGGCCCCGTCGAGGGCGAGGGGCGGGGCCGGGGGTGGGGCGAGCCGCTCCAGCGCCTCGGCGATGCGGGTGGCGAGGTCGATCAGGCGCTGGTCCATGGGGCGGCGGGGTCCGAGGCTGCTTGACGAAAGGGGGGCGGAAAGTATGGTCCGCCCCCGATCACCGCAAGGACCAGAATGATGAGCTCGCTCAGCCTGATCTCGCCCGCCTACGCGCAGGATGCCGCGGGGATCATGGGCAGTGCGACGCAGTTCCTGCCGCTCGTCCTGATCTTCGTCGTCTTCTACTTCCTGCTGATCCGTCCGCAGCAGCAGAAGCAGAAGGAGATGCGGGCGATGCTGGGCGCCCTGAAGCGCGGCGACCGCGTGGTGACGGGCGGTGGAATCCTGGGCACGATCTCGCGGGTGCCGATGGTGCAGGACAAGGACGGCAAGCAGGTCGCGAGCCAGGAGATCGAGGTGGAGATCGCCCCGAACCTGAAGGTGACGGTGCTGCGGGAGACGATCACCACGGTGATCAAGCCGGTCGCGGCGAACGACGTGAAGCCGGTGAAGGACAAGGCGTCCTGACGGGCGTCGCGGCCTCGTCGTTCGGGGCCGCGGGTGGTGCGTCCCTCGGCGGGTCCGAGGGGATGCGGTGTCGGATGAGATGAAACCGCTGATGCACGCCGATACACGCTGATGGGGTCCGTGGCGCGGGCGCGATCACGCCAAGGCCCGTCCGTTCGGAGCGGGGCGGTCCCCCGACCGCGCGCACTTCGCCCGTGAGCCGAGTCATCCGTCGTCGCGGCCAGGGCATCGTCATCCGTCGTCACGGCCAGGGCATCCGCGGCGTCGGCAGGCTCCGATCGCCCGAGGCTCGCCCATCATCTGCGCTACGGAGCTGACGGCGGGCCGATGGCCCGCTTTCCCTTCGGCATGAGAATGAAGGCGCGCCGCGGCGCGCTTTTTTTATGCCGGATGTGGGGGGAACGCACGAACGCCGCCAAGGGCGTCGGCCCATCAGCGTGCATCTGCGGTTTCATCGACCCGTGCCAACAGCACGGACGACCCGTCATCGACCCGTGCCAAGCGCTCGGACGGCCCGTTATCGACCCATCCCAGCCCCACGGACGAACCGGGGCAGCGCCCCCCAGCTCAGACGCCGGGCGTTACTGCCCCGACCCGATCACGCCGGCGACGCGGCCCGAGGCGGTGTGCGTCACGCGCGGGCCAGGAGCCTCGGCGACTTCCTCATAGGTGCGCCAGGGGCGTTCGGCGACCGGACGGAGGTCGGAGGGGACCGGGTTCAGCTCCGGCGTGGGGGCTGGACGCACGTTGTGGGCGACCAGCACGCCATTGTCCGGCCGGTCGTAGATGAAACCGTAGGTCGGATAGACGCTGCCGAAATCGCCGCTGTTGCGAGCGAGGCCGACCCGCACGGCGGTCCAGTTGTTCGCTTCCGACACGTCGACCACCGGCACGCCGCGCGAGATGCCCCCGCGGGACGCCCAGTTGGCGTGCGTGATCTCGATCTCGCGGGCGTTGATCACCTTGCTCACCACGGCGACGTGGCCCAGGCTCATGCGGCCGTTGGCGCGGAAGGCGAGGACGCTGCCCACTTCGGGGATGCGGCCACGGGCGTAAGTGCCCTCGGCATTGTCCCACCACTGCCACGCATTGCCCGTCACCTGGATGCCCGAGACATTCCGGGCGAACGGGACGCAGGAGATACCGACGCTCCGGCGTGCCGCCACCTGGCGCGTGTGGGCGGTCCGGATCGACCGGCCATGGGCCGCGGTCGGCTTGATCGCCGTCTTGGACGATCCATGCTGGGCGATATGGGTGGTGGGGGCTCGCTTGCTCGAGCTCTGCGAGGCGGCGTTTGCCTGGGCGGTCAGCAACGGGCAGCACAGCGCAAAAATTGTGCCGAACATCAGGTGCTTCGCGCCGCCGTTCCGCATCAGACTCGTGTCCCTTCGCTGCCTCAGACTTGACGGCGGGTAGCAGCAGGGTTGCAAACCTGACAACCCGAGCGGCGGCTCATTCCGCATACGGCCGCACGAATTGCCATTTGTCCCATGTGGATAAGTCTTCACATCAGGATAACATTCCCAATATCGCGGATTTTGTTGCAACCTCCCGGACATTTTGGTTGCTTGTTGTATGCAAGACACGCTGTGGCATTTTTGCCGCAGCCGCGCCGACGGCCAAATCCGCCTCGCAAGGACCCGGGCATCGACTCGAAACGGCGGCCAAGATCCGTCTCATTCGTTGCATGACGTATCGCGTTTCGGTATGTATCCGAACCTCGTGCCACCCGCCCCGCGTGCGCTCCACCGCCCGCACCGCGCCGCCCGCCGCACCGTCCACGCTCGTCCGTCCGCCCCCACAGGGTCCTGTCCGCAGCCACCCGATGCACGCGATGCCGTCCCGCCATCCCCTGCGCCGTGCGGCGCCCCGCCACCCAGGCCGAGACGCGGCATGAGCTTGTCGCGGCGCACCCGCTCGGTCGCATCGTCGCCCCGCCGGCGGCGCGCCCCAATGCGGCACATCGCGCGCCAGCCGGTGCCGGAAGGGCAGCGTCTGCATCGCCGGGACCTGCTGGCCAGCGCCGCGATCGCTGCCGTCGCGCTGCTGCTGGCCACCCTGGTCTGGCTGACCACCCTGCGCGCCGTCGGGGAGCAGCGAATCGAGACCCAGGCGCGGGCGGAGCGCATGCTGGCCGCCCAGGCCGCGACTCTCGCCGAGCAGATGCGGCTCGAACTGGTGACGATCGATCAGAGCTTGGCGGTGCTGCAAACCGCCTGGGACGAGGCGCCCGACCGGTTCCGCCTGGCCGACTGGGCGAAGCGGCTCCCCGCGCTCACCGCGGTGACCGACGACCTGTTCATCGCGGATGCGCGGCAGGTGATCGTGCAGGACATCCTGCCGGACGCGGTCGGCCAGCCGGTGGGGGCGGGCTACGTCAACTTCCCGCATGGCGGCCTCGACCTGTTCGAGCGGGATGGCCGCAAGGCGCGCGCCACCGGGACGCTGGTCGGGGAGACCGGGCAGCGGCTGATCGAGGGCCGCCAATACCTGATGTATCTCGTCCGCCCGCTGCTCCGCCCGGCCGGCTGGGTGATCGGCGCCTCGGTCCGGTCGGAGGCGCTGGTCAGGCTGTACGGGGAAGCGTCGCTGGGCGAGAACGCGCTGACCGCGCTGATCGACCTGCGCCAGGGATCGGTCGCGGCCCTCGCCGGTTCGGCGGCGCGCCGGCCCACCGTCGCGATCGCCGGGACGCCGATGTTCCTCGCCATGAAGGACCGCGCCGAAGGCGGGCTGTGGGACGGCCCGTCGGCGGTCGATGGCGGGCAGCGCCTGCACGCCTTCCGCCGGGTGCCCGGCCGCGAGCTGGTGGTGGTGGTCGCGATGCAGCGCGCCCAGGCCCTGGCGCCGGCGCGGAGCTGGGCGACCGGGGCGTATGCGCTCGCCGTCCTCGCGACGCTGCTGCTGCTGGGCACCGCGGGGCTGGTGGTGGCCGTGGTGCTGACCGTCCGGCGCGCGCGCCGCCGCGCGCAACGGGCGGAGCGCGACCGGACGGCGGCGGCCGCGCTGCAGGAGGATCTGCGGAGCGCGCGGATGCGGGCGGCCGATCTCGGCGCGGAGCTTGCGGTGCTGCGCCGCGCCTGTCCGGATGCGGTCGCGGTGGTCGACGCCGATCTGCGGCTCGTGGACTGGACCCCGCCGTTCGCCGCCGCCTCCGCGCCGCCCGATCCGGCCCCCGCCGCGCCGGCGCGCCACTCCGGTCATGCGGCGCCGCTCGCGCCCGGCCTGCCGCTCGACGAGTGGCTTCGCGCCCAGGCGCGGGCCGGCCGGTTCGGCGACCTCACGGACCTGGAGGCGGAGGTGGCGCGCCGGATGGGCGTGCTGCGCGGCGACCGGCCGCTGCTGACCCAGGCCGGTCCGGATGGCCGGCCGTGGCACGTGCGGGCGCTGCCGATGCCGGCGGGGGGGCTGCTCCTGCGGCTGGGACCGGACGCCGACGAAGCGGGCGCCGCGCATCGGCTTGCGACACGAGCCCAGCCGAACGCGGCGGACGGCCCCGGGATGGCCCGCCTGGAGATGCCCGCCCCCGCGCTCGGCGCGTGACCCCGCTTCGCCGGCGTCATCCGCCGCGCGTGCCGGGGGCGCCGCCGTCATGCGCTTCCCCCTCGCGATCTTTCCCCTCCTGATCTTTCCCCCATGATCTTTCCCTGGGGGCGCGTCTGGGCGACAGTCGGCGCATGGCCGATCCGATCACCGTGGCGGTGCTGCAAGCCCGCCTCTCCGCCATCGCCGAGGAAATGGGCGAGGCGATGCTCCGCACCGCCTACTCGCAAATCCTCAACTCCTCGCGCGACTTCTCGATCGCCCTGATCGACGCGCAATGCCGGCTGGTCGCGCAGGCCGACCACATCCCGGTGCATGTGGGCGCGATGCCCTGGGCGGCGAAGGCGCTGGCTGCGCGCTTCCCCGATCCGGCGCCGGACGACGTCTACATCCTGAACGACCCGTATCGCGGCGGCTCGCACCTGCCGGACATGACCGTGTTCGTGCCGGTCTTCGCCGAGGGCGCCCTGTTGCTCTGGTCGGTGGTGCGCGCGCACCACTCCGATATCGGCGGCGCCACCCATGGCGGCTACAACCCCGGCGCCACCGAGATCTGGCAGGAAGGCCTGCGCCTGCCGCCGATGCGCCTCACCGAGGCCGGCGTGCTGCGGGAGGACCTGCTCGAGATGCTGGCGCTCAACGTGCGCCACCCGCGCGACTTCCGCGGCGATCTCGCGGCCCAGATCGGCAGTGCGCGCCTGGGCGCGCAGCGCCTGGCCGCCGTGGTGGCGGAGTTCGGCGCATCCGAACTGCGCGACTCGATCGAGGCCATGCTCGATGCCGCCGAACGCCATGCGCGCACCATCGTCGCCGGCTGGGCGGACGGGGTGTACGAGGGAGAGGCCGAACTGGACGACGACGGCTTCGACCGCAGCAACATCGTCATCCGCGCGCGGGTGACGAAGCAGGGCTCCGACCTGACGGTCGACCTGACGGGTTCCGACCCGCAGGTGCGGGGGTTCGTGAACTCGTCGCACGCCAACACCCAGTCGGCGGTGGCGATGGCCTTCGCCTTCCTGCTCGACCCGGACCTCGCGAAGAACGAGGGCGCCTTTCGGCCGCTCACGGTCAAGCTGCAGGAGGGGACGGTCGTCTGGGCGCGGGAGGGCGCGCCGGTCACCATGTGCACCAGCCACTGCTCGAACGAGATCGTGGAGGCGATCGTGGTCGCCCTCGCGCCCGCCTGTCCCGAACGGGCGATGGGCGGGTGGGGGCGGCGGCTGCGGATCGCCTTGAGCGGCACCGACCCGCGCTCCCGGCGGCGGTTCATCTGGCACATGTTCCAGGCCCGTCCCGGCGGCGGCGGGTCGGTGGCGGGCGACGGGTATTCCACGATCGGCGAATGGCATTCGGCCGGCGGGATCAAGTTCGGCTCGCTGGAAGTCGCCGAGACGCGGTTCCCGCTGCTGTTCGAAACCCATGAATGGCGGCCGGGATCGGCCGGCGACGGGCACCACCGCGGCGGGGTCGGGGCCGACATGCGGCTGCGCATCGAGACCGACGGGCCGGCGGTCGCCAACACCGCGGGCGAGGGGGTCGTGCACGGCGCGCGCGGCATCCTGGGCGGCAAGGACGGCGCGCCGCATGCCTACACGCTGCTGGGGCCCGACGCGCCCGCGCGCCCCCTGCGGAGCAAGGAGGTGGGGGTGCCGGTGCCGGCAGGGTCCGTGCTGCACATCCGCTCCGGCGGCGGCGGCGGGTGGGGCGACCCGGCCCGCCGCGACCCGGCCGATCGGGCGCGCGACGCGGCGGAGGGGCTGGCCTGACCATGAGCTACACGATCGGAATCGACGTCGGCGGCACCTTCACCGACATCGTGGTCGCGACCCCGGATGGGCGCAGCATCATCGCCAAGGCGCCGACCACGCCCGCCGACCAGGCGGATGGCGTGCTGGAGGGTCTCGCGCTGGCGGCCGACCGCCTCGGCCTCAGTCGCGGCGCGTTGCTCGCCGAGACGGCGCGCATCGTCCACGGCACCACGGCCGCGACCAACGCGCTGCTGGAGGGCAAGGTCGCGCGGGTGGGGATGCTGACCACCGAGGGCCATCGCGACGTGGTCGAGATGCGGGAGGGGCTGAAGCCGGAACGCTACAACCTCCGCATGACGCCCCCGGCGCCGCTGGTCCCGCGCGCGCTGCGCCTGCCGGTGCGGGAGCGGATCCGCGGCGACGGCAGCATCGAGGTGCCGCTCGACCCGGCCTCGCTCGATGCGGCGATCGCCGCGCTCGCCGCGGCGGAGGTGCAGGCGGTCGCGGTGTGCTTCCTGCATTCCTGGCGGAATCCGGCGCATGAGCAGGCGGCGGCGGATGCGGTGCGGGCGCGGCTGCAGCATGCCTACGTCACCACCTCGGCTGACGTGCTGCCGCAGATCAAGGAGTTCGAGCGGTTCTCGACCGCCGTCGCCAATGCGGCGGTCGGGCCGGTGATCGACCGCTACTTGGGCGGGCTGCAGCGCCGCCTTGCCGACGCCGGTTATCGGGGCGAGCTGCTGGTGATCCTGTCGCATGGCGGCGTCGCCTCGGTCGCGGAGGCGGTGCGTCTCGCCGCCGGCACCGCGCTGTCCGGCCCGGCCGGCGGCGTCGCCGCGGCGGTCGCGCTGGCGCGGGGCGGCGTCGCGCCCGACCTGATCACCTTCGACATGGGCGGCACCTCGACGGATATCGCGCTGGTGCGGGGCGGGCAGCCCGCGCTCTCCTCCGGCAAGGGGGTCGCGAACGCGCGCATCGCGCTGCCCAGCCTGGACATCGTGACCCTGGGCGCGGGCGGCGGCTCGATCGGCAAGCAGGACAAGTCCGGCCTGCTGGCGGTCGGGCCCGAGAGCGCCGGGGCCGATCCAGGGCCGGCCTGCTACGGCCAGGGCGGCACCGAACCCACCGTCACGGACGCGAACCTCGCCTTGGGCTATCTCGACCCGGCGAGCTTCCTGGGCGGGCGCCGCACGCTCGACCGCCCTGCCGCCGAGGCCGCCGTGGCGCGGCTGGCCGAGGCGCTGGGCCTGGCCCCGGCTGAGGCGGCGGGCGGGATCCACCGCCTGGTCAACACCCGCATGGCCGACGGCGTGCGGGTCGCGACGGTGCGCCGCGGCGTGGATCCGCGCAGCCACGCGCTGCTCGCCTTCGGCGGCGCCGCCGGGCTGCACGTGACCGCCGTCGCCGCCGAACTCGGGATCGGCCGCGTCGTGGTGCCGGTCGCGGCCTCGGTGCTGTCTGCCTGGGGGATGCTGAACACCGATTTGCGGATCGAGCTGATGCGGAGCCTCGGCCAGACCGGCGGCATCGACACCGCCGCGCTCGCCGCTGCCTTCGCGGCGATGGAGGCGGAGGGCCGCGAACGGCTCGCCTGGTTCGACGGGGAGGTGGCGTTCCGCCGCTCCGCCGACATGCGCTACGGCGAGCAGGTGTTCGAGATCGCGGTCGGGCTCGACGACCTCGACTGGTCCTCGCCGGCATTGGCGCGCGACCTGGAGGAGGCGTTCCACCGCGCGCACGAGGCGCTCTACACCTATGCGCTGCGCGATCAGGACGTGGTGCTGGTGAATGCCCGCATCTCCGCGGTTGGTCGCCTCCCGGCGACGGAGGCCGCGGCAATGGGGGAGGGACGGGCACCGGCCGATCCCAAGGGCACACGGCGGGTGCATCTGGGTAGCTGGGCCGAGGTCCCGGTCTTCGACTTCGCGGCCCTGGGCGAGGACCAGGCGGTCACCGGCCCCGCGATCGTCGAGTCGGACACGACGACGGTGCTGCTCCGCTCCGGCGATCGCGCCCGCTACGACGTGCGCGGCTGGCTGGACGTGGCGGTCGGAGGCGGGTGACGGGCGTCGGCAGCCGAACTCGCGCTGCAAGGCGGCCGCGGGCGTGTGAGGGGCGGTCGGGCCGGTGAAGGCGGTCGGGAACGGATGAAATCGCGGTAGGGTACTTCTGGCGGCCGAAGGGTTCCTGTAAGACCCGCGCGTATGAAGGGCGGACCGGCGCACCGACTCTCACCCGTCATGGACGGCCGCCGTGCCGGCCATCCCCACCGGCACGCTGTCGCATTCTCCGTGGCACGACGTGTCGCACGCTGGCCCATCGGTCCCCAGCGTCATGACCGGACGAGCCCCGGGCCTCCATCGGCAGGGTGCCGGCGGGAATCGCCGGCACGGCGGCCGGCCATGACGGATGAAGGCGGAGGACGGTTCGCGTCGGGAGATGACGGAGGCCGATGAGGGGCAGGTGTCGTCCGTTCAGCCGGCGCCGTCCCTCGAGAATGAGCGACTTGATCCAAGTCATTGAGGGGAATTCCTGATCGACTAGGTCGGAGATGGAGGGGCACACACCCCGCGGCTCAACCCCGGCTCCGTCCTCGTCTCGAGAGGCATTGCGTATGACCCAGTTCCACGCCTTCTGCCGCCGTTCCCTGGACGAGATCCGCGCGCAGGGCCGCTATCGCGTGTTCACGCCGCTCCAGAAGCAGGCCGCGCGCTTCCCGTATTACCGCCGGCCGGACGGGTCGGAGGTGCTGGTCTGGTCCTCCAACGACTATCTGGGCATGGGCGGCCACGCGGTGCTGGTGGAGGCCGCCTGCGCCGCAAGCCGGGAGATGGGGGCCGGCGCCGGGGGCACGCGCAACATCAGCGGCACCAGCCCGGTGCATGACGCGCTCGAGGCGGAACTCGCCGACCTGCACGGCAAGCAGGCCGCGCTGTTGTTCACCTCGGGCTTCGTCTCGAACCAGGCGGCGCTGTCGACCCTGCTGAACAGCCACCCCGCCGGTCCCGACCAGCGCTGGATCGTGTTCTCCGACGCGAAGAACCACGCCTCGATGATCGCGGGCATCAAGAACTCCCGCGCGCAGTGCCAGATCTTCGCGCACAACGACATGGCGCATCTCGAGGCCCTGCTGCGCGCTGCCCCCGCCGCCGCGCCCAAGCTGATCGCCTTCGAGTCCGTCTATTCCATGGACGCCGACATCGCGCCGATCGGGGCGATCTGCGACCTCGCCGCCCGCTACGGCGCGCTGACCTACCTGGACGAGGTGCATGCCGTGGGCATGTACGGCGCCGAGGGCGGCGGCGTGTCGCAGCGTGATGGCGTCGCGGGCCGGGTGGACCTGATCGAGGGCACGCTCGCCAAGGCGTTCGGCGCCCATGGCGGCTACGTCGCCGGCGATGCCGACGTGATCGACTGGATCCGCTCGACCGCGCCAGGCTTCATCTTCACCACCTCGCTGCCGCCGATGGTGGCCGCCGCCGCGCTCGCCTCGGTCCGCCACGTCCGCGCCGACCACGCCCGCCGCGCGCGGCTGTTCGAGCGGGCCGCGACCCTGAAGGCGAAGCTCGATGCCGCCGGCCTGCCGCGCATCGCGTCGGTGAGCCACATCGTGCCCGTGCATGTCGGCGATGCCGCCCTGTGCACCGAGGTGAGCCAGCGCCTGCTTGCCGAATTCGACATGTACGCGACGCCGATCAACTACCCGACCGTGCCGCGCGGCGACGAACGCCTGCGCCTCACCCCGACGCCGCTCCACACGGATGCGATGATGGACGCCCTGGTGGAGGCACTGCGTCGCATCCTCCCCCAGGCCGCGCGGCAGGCCGCATGACTTCATTCCACGCCCCCTCTCCCCGCGCGGGAGAGGGACGCGGTGAGGGGGCGATCGGGGCGGACGCACGTCATTCCCGACACGCGCACCACACCCGCCCCCTGGCCCCCTCCCGCCAGGGGAGGGGGGACGGATCACGCCCCACCCCTTTCCCCGCGCGGGAGAGGGATGGGGTGAGGGGGCGATCGGGGCACGCGCATGATCGCTGAACTCGGACATTTCGCGCTGATCCTGGCGTTGCTGGTCGGCTGCGTGCAATCGACCGTGCCCCTGATCGGGGCGTCGCGGCGGAATGCCGCCTGGATGGCCGTGGGGCGGTCCTGCGCCCTGGTGAGCTTCGTGCTGGTGGGTGGCGCGATGCTCGCGCTGATGCACGCCTACGTCACGTCGGACTTCACCGTCCTGAACGTCGTGCAGAACAGCCACACCGACAAGCCGCTGCTCTACAAGATCACCGGCGTCTGGGGGAACCACGAGGGCTCCATGCTCCTGTGGGTCTTCATGCTGGCGCTGTGCGCCGCGGCGGTCGCGCTGTTCTCCGAGAACCTGCCGCCCGCATTGCGCGCCCGCGTGCTCGCCGTGCAGGGGATGATCGCGGTCGGCTTCCTGCTGTTCATCCTGTTCACCTCCAACCCGTTCCTGCGCGCCTGGCCGGCGCCGCCGAACGGGCAGGGGCTCAACCCGGTGCTGCAGGACCCCGGCCTCGCCTTCCATCCGCCCTTCCTCTACCTCGGCTATGTCGGCTTCTCCGTGGCCTTCGCCTTCGCCGTGGCCGCCCTGATCGAGGGCCGGGTTGACGCCGCCTGGGCACGCTGGGTGCGTCCCTGGACGCTCGCCTCCTGGTGCGCGCTGACCATCGGCATCGCGATGGGCTCCTGGTGGGCGTACTACACGCTGGGCTGGGGCGGGTGGTGGTTCTGGGACCCGGTCGAGAACGCCTCCTTCATGCCCTGGCTGGTGGGCACGGCGCTGATCCACTCCTCGATCGTGGTGGAGAAGCGGGACACGCTCAAATCCTGGACCATCCTGCTCGCCATCATCACCTTCTCGCTCTCGCTGGTGGGCACGTTCCTGGTTCGCTCCGGCGTGCTGACCTCGGTGCATGCCTTCGCCACCGACCCCGCGCGCGGCACCTTCATCCTGCTGCTGCTGCTGGTCGCGATTGGCGGCTCCCTCACGCTGTATGCCGTGCGCGCGCCGGCGCTGAAGGGCGGCGGGTTGTTCGCGCCCCTCTCCCGGGAGGGCGCGCTGGTGCTGAACAACCTGCTGCTGTCCTGCGGCTGCGCGACCGTCTTCCTCGGCACCCTCTACCCGCTGTTCCTCGACGCGGTGGGCGGCCCCAAGCTCTCGGTCGGCTTCCCGTTCTTCAACCGCACCTTCGCGCCCCTGATGGTGCCCATGCTGATCGGCGTCGGCATCGGCCCGCTGCTCGCCTGGAAACGCGGCGACCTGCCGGGCGCGCTGCAGCGGCTCTGGGTCGCCTATGCCGCCGCCGCCGTGACGCTGGCCATCATGTTCTACGTCACCCATGGCGGGCCGATCCTCGCGGTCCTCGGCTTCGGCCTCGCGGCCTGGCTCGCGGTCGCCGTGCTGACCGAACTCGCCGATCGCGTCCGCCTGTTCCGCGCGCCGATCGGCGACAGCGCCCGCCGCGCCATCCACCTGCCGCGTGCCGCCTGGGGCATGACCTTCGCCCATTTCGGCCTCGCGGTCTCGGTCGCGGGCTTTGCCGCCTCCGCCTTCGACCAGGAAGCGATCGAGGTGCTCCGTCCCGGCGGCTCGCTCCATCTGGCCGGCTATGAGCTGCGGCTCGAGGACGTGCGCAAGGTGCCGGGTGCGAACTTCATCGCCGACGACGCGACCGTGCGCATCATCCGCGACGGCACCACGATCGCGACCGTCCACCCGCAGCGCCGCTTCTTCCCCCTGCAGCAGCAGACCACCGGCGAGACCGCGATCCGCACCAACCTGCTCGCCGACCTCTACCTCGCACTCGGGGAGGGCGACGCCGCGGGCAACTGGACGCTGCGCGCCTATTGGAAGCCGCTGGTGCCCTGGATCTGGATCGGCGCGGTGATCATGGCGTTCGGCGGCCTGGTCAGCCTGAGCGATCGGCGCTGGCGGGTCGGCGTCGCCGCCCGCGCCCGCCGCACCCCAGCCGCGGTGCCCGCGCCCGGAGAATGACATGCGCCGCCTGATCTACCTGCTGCCGGCCCTGCTGTTCCTGGTGCTGGCGGGTTACTTCGCCTGGGCGCTGCGCCCCGGCTACGACCCGCGCGCGCTCCCGTCCGCCCTGCTCGACAAGGAAGCACCCGCCTTCGACCTCGCGGCGCTGCAGGGCGGCGGCACGCTGTCCCGCGACGGGCTCAAGGGAAAGCCGGTGGTGGTGAACTTCTTCGCCTCCTGGTGCGTGCCCTGCCGGATCGAGCACCCGTTGCTGATGCGCCTCGCGCAGCAGGACCACGTGCCGATCTACGGGATCGCCTACAAGGACAAGCCCGAGGACGCCGCCAGGCTGCTCGCCCAGATGGGCGACCCGTACCGCCGCATCGGCCTCGACCGTGACGGGCGCACCGGCCTGGATTTCGGGGTCTACGGCGTGCCCGAGACATACGTGATCGACCGCGACGGCCACATTCGCAAGCGCTTCGTGGGGCCGCTGACCGCCGACCAGGTGAACGACGAGCTGCTGCCGCTGCTGAAGAAGCTGTCGGCGTCATGAGCGTGCCACGCCGCCTGCTCTCGCCCGCCCTCGCCACGTGGACCGCCGTCGCCCGGCCGTTCGGATGCCGCGCCCGCGTCGTGTCGATCGCGAGCCTGGCCGTTCTTGCCGTCTCCGTCGCTGCCCTGGCCCTTACGGCCCTGCCGACCACCGCGTGGGCGGTGCAGCCGTGGGAACGCCTGTCCGACCCGGCGCTGGAGGCTCGCGCCCGCACGATCACCTCCGAATTGCGCTGCGTCGTCTGCCAGAACGAGTCGGTCGACGAGTCGAACGCCGACCTCGCGCACGACATCCGCATGCTGGTCCGCGAGCGGCTGAAGGCCGGCGACACCAACGCCCAGGCGCGCCAGGCGGTGGTCGACCGCTACGGCGACTTCGTGCTGCTGCGCCCGCCCGTCGAGCCCGCGACCTACGTGCTGTGGTTCGCCCCGGTCGCCCTGCTGCTGGTCGGCGCGGCCGGCAGCCTGGTCTATCTGCGCCGCCGCGCGCACGCGCCCGGCGGACCCGCCCCGCTCGACCCCGCCGAACGCGCGCGCCTCGACGCGCTGCTGCGCGACGGAGACGCCTGATGCTGCCGCTCCTGCTGCTGGCGGTCGCGGTCATCGCGCTGCTGCCCGTCATCTGGCCGCTGCTGCGGGGCGGGCGCGCCGTCGCCGACCGCGGCAGCTTCGATCGCGCGGTCTATCGTGACCAGCTCCAGGAGCTCGACCGCGACGTCGCCCGCGGCGTCATCGGATCCACCGAGGCGGAGTCGGCCCGGCTCGAAATCCAGCGGCGGCTGCTCGCCACCGCCGGCGATGGCGAACCCGCCGCCCGCCCCGGCCGCAGCCCGTTCCTCGCCGTCCTCCTCGGCGCCTTCGTCGTCCTCGGCGCCGGTGCGGTCTACGTGCGGATCGGCGCGCCCGGCGTGCCGGACCTGCCCTATGCCGATCGGCCGGCCGCCGATGCGGTGGCAGGCGAGGACCACCAGGACATGCGGCAGGCGGCGGCACGGCTTGCGGAGAAACTCGCCGCCGATCCGAACGACGCCCAGTCCTGGCTGCTGTTCGCCCGCACCCAGGCGATCCTCGGCGCCTGGGACCGCGCGGCCGACGCATTCAAGCACGCGATGGCGCTCGGGCAGACCGGACCCGAGGTCCAGGCGGGTTACGGCGAGATGCTGGTCATGCAGGCGCGCGGCATCGTCACGCCCGAAGCCCGCGCCGCGTTCGACACCGCCCTGAAGGCCGACCCGAAGAACGACGTCGCCCGCTATTACCTCGCCCTCGCCGCCGCCCAGGGCGGCGAGCCGGCGCAGGCCATCGACCGGCTCCAGGCGCTCGCCGCCGATCTGCCCGCCGACTCCCCGATGCGCGACCAGTTGGCCCGGCGCCTCGCCACGTTCGCGAGCCAGGCCGGCATCGCCGCCCCGGCGCTCGCCGCGGGCAAGGCCACCGCCGGTCCCGACGCCGCCGCCATGGCCGAGGCCGCGCAGATGCCCGAGGCCGACCGGAAGGCGATGATCGAGGGCATGGTGCAGAAACTCGCCACCCGCCTCGCCGAAACCCCCGACGACCGCGACGGCTTCACCCGGCTCGGCCGCGCCTACGCGGTGCTGGGGGAACGCGACAAGGCGGCCGATGCGTTCGTCCACGCCGCCGACATCGCCCCGGCGCAGCCGGAACTGAAGCTGATGGCCGTGCAGACGCTGCTGGACGGGCTGAAGCCCGGCGATCCGTTCCCGGACCGCGCCGCGAGCCTGCTGCGCGAGGTCGCGAAGGTCGCCCCGGACCGCCCGGCCGTGCTCTGGTACCAGGGCGTGGTCGCCGTGCGTGACGGAAAGCGCCAGGACGCCCGCGCGGCATGGACGCGCCTGCTGGCGAAGCTCCCGCCGGACAGCGAGGATGCGCGGCTCGTCAAGGCGGCGTTGGACCAGGTGAAATAGCGTGCGGTGACGCGGGCGCCGGAGCGGTGCCGAGCCGGCGGCGTAGTTCGGTCGGCGGGCGGCGATACACTTCGGCGAACACGGCGTTGAACCGGCGCAGGCTGCGAAACCCCGCGCGGAGCGCGACCTCGCTCATCGGCAGGTCCGTCGTGTCCAGCAGCCGCTTGGCCCGCTGCACCCGCGCCGTGCGCGCGACCTGCGCCGGGCTTGCACCGACATGCCGCGCGAACAGCCGCGCGAGATGGCGTGCGCCGACACCGAGGCGGCTGGCGAGCGCGTCGACGGTGGCGCCGTCGGGGTCGAGGGCGCCTGCCTCGATCAGCCGCAAGGCGCGGGCGGCCGTGGTGCGGGAGCCGTTCCAGGCCGGCGAGAACGGCGCGGTTTCCGGGCGGCAGCGCAGGCACGGGCGGTATCCCGCGGCTTCGGCGGCTGCGGCGGAGGGATAGAAGCGCACGTTGGCGGCGAGGGCCGGGCGCACCGGGCAGACCGGACGGCAATAGATGCGCGTGGTCCGCACCGCGGTGAAGAACCGCCCGTCATAGGCCGGGTCACGCGCGAGGCGCGCGCGTTCGCATTCGGCAACGTCCAGCATGTCCGGGAGCATCGCACGCGGCGCTGGCTGCGTCCCGCGCCGGCCGGGGGACGGGGTCCGGAACCGGCGAGCATGCCTTGCGGACCTTCGGATAAGCCAACCGGCGATCATGGAGGGCTGGCATGGACCACCCGTTCGACACTCCGGTCCGGCATGCGCTCACCGGTCCGCCGGCGGCGCTCCGGGACGGCCCCGGCGTCCGCAGCCGCTCCTGGCCGCGGCTGCTCCGGCAAAGGCCGCATCCGTGAGCGCGCCCTTCTTCGGCTGGCGTGTCGTCTGGGGGGCGGCCCTGGTGGCGGTGTTCGCCTGGGGCGTCGGGTTCTACGGACCGTCGGTGTTCCTGCACGCCCTGCATACGGGTCGGGGCTGGCCGGTCTCCGTCGTCTCGGCGGCGATCACCGCGCATTTCCTGCTCTCGGCCGGTCTCGTGGTCCGGCTGCCGGCGCTGTATCGGCGCTTCGGCCTGGTGGCCGTGACGCGTGCCGGCGGGTTGCTGGGCGGCGGCGGCGCGGTGCTCTGGGCCAGCGTGCCCGACCCCTGGCTGCTCTTCCCCGCCGCGGTGGTGAGCGGGGCGGGTTGGGCACTGACCTCCGGTGCCGCGATCAACGCCATGGTTGCGCCCTGGTTCGAGCGGCGCCGCCCGATGGCGCTGTCCCTCGCGTTCAACGGCGCGAGCATCGGCGGCGTGCTGTTCGCGCCGCTCTGGGCGGTGCTGATCGAGCGCCTGGGATTCCCGCATGCGGCGCTGGCGATCGGGGCCGCCATGGCGGTCGTGGTGTGGTGGCTGGCCGGTGCCGTGCTCCGCCCCACCCCGGCGAGCCTCGGCCAGCAGCCCGATGGCGGGCCGGCCATGGGCGCGGCGGACGCATCCGTCGCGGCAGGGCGTGCCGCGCTTCCCGGCGGGATGCGGGTATGGCGCGACCGCCGCTTCGCCACGCTCGCGATCGCCTTCGCCCTCGGATTGTTCGCGCAGATCGGCTTGATCGCCCATCTTTTCTCCCTGCTCGCCCCCGCGTTGGGGGAGGCGGGAGCGGGCGGGGCGATCAGCCTCGCCACCGCCTGCGCCGTGCTGGGCCGCACGCTACTGGGTCGCCTGCTCCGTCCGGGGGTGGACCGGCGCATCGCCGCCTCGGTCAATTTCGCCGTGCAGGTCACGGGCTGCCTCGCGCTGCTCGCGGCCGCCGGCAGTTCGGTGCCGCTGCTGGTGACGGGCTGCGTGCTGTTCGGCCTCGGGATTGGCAACCTCGTGTCGCTGCCGCCGCTGATCGCGCAGGCCGAGTTCTCCCGCGCCGATACGAACCGGGTCGTGGTGCTCGTGACGGCGGTCAACCAGGCGGTGTTCGCGTTCGCCCCCGCGATCCTGGGCGTCGTGCGCGACGCGGCGGGCTGGGCGGGCGCGCCGATCCTGCTCGCGGCGGCGGTGCAGGTCGTGGCGATCGGGGCGGCGCTGGCGGGCAGGGGCCGTGCGGGCGCTTGACCATCCGGCCTGGCGGGCCGCGACCTCAGCGGAACGACACTCTGCGCGCACCGAACTGACGCCTCGCCAGACGTTCGAGCGCGGCCTGGACCTGTTCTGCCGCGGAGTTCTGACGGAGGCCGGCCGGCGCGAGATCGAAGCGCCCGACGCCTGACGATCACCCGGCGCCCCTCCGTGTCGCGGCTGGCGCGCCCTCCGTGTCACGACGGCGCCACCGCTCCGTGTCATGGCCGGCGAAGGCCGGCCATCCACGACGTCATTCCGTTACCAACGAAACGACGACCACCGTCGCTCTCCCCGAGCACGCGCTCAAGCCGCGCGGCCGTAGCCACCTCCGCCCGGCGTCTCGATCACGAACACGTCCCCCGGCTGCAGCTCCGCGCTGTCCGTCCCGGTCAGCACCTCGTGCGGCCCCGCGGCGCGTTCCACCCATTGCCGCCCGACCGCGCCGTCGTCGCCGCCTTCGAGCCCGAACGGGGCCACGTTCCGCCGCGACGAGACGATCACCGCGGTCATCGGCTCCAGGAACCGGATCCGCCGGATCGCGCCATCCCCGCCGCGCCACTTTCCCACGCCGCCGGATCCGTGGCGGATCGCGAACTGCTCCAGCCGCACGGGATAGCGCAGCTCCAGCACCTCGGGGTCCGTCATCCGCGTGTTGGTCATGTGCGTCTGGATCGCCGCCGTGCCGTCGAAGCCGGGACCCGCACCGGTGCCGCCGCAGATCGTCTCGTAGTATTGCCGCCGCGCATCGCCGAAGAGGAAGTTGTTCATCGTCGCCTGCGAGCAGGCGATCGCGCCCAGTGCCCCGAACAGCGCGTTGCAGGTGGCCTGCGACACCTCCGTGTTGCCCGCCACCACCGCGGCCCCCGGTTCGGGCGAGAGGAACGTGCCGCGCGGGATCACGAGGTTCAGCGGCTTCAGGCAGCCATCGTTCAGCGGGATGTCGTCGCCCACCAGGCAGCGGAACACGTACAGCACGGCCGCCCGCGTCACCGCCGGCGGCGAGTTGAAGTTCCCCGCGTCCTGGCTGCCGGTACCGGTGAAGTCGATCGTCGCGCTCCGCGCCGCGCGGTCCACGGTCACCGCGACGCAGAGCGGCTTGCCGTTGTCCATCCGGTATTCGAACCGCCCGTCGCCGAGGCGGTCGATGACGCGCCGGACGCTCTCCTCGGCATTGTCCATCACGTGCTGCATGTAGGCGCGCACGATCTCCCAGCCGAACTGGCCGACGACGCGCTGCAGCTCCTGCACGCCCTTCTCGTTGGCCGCGACCTGCGCCGCGATATCGGCCACGTTCACGTCCGGGCTGCGCGCGGGATACTTCGCCCCGCGCAGCAGCGCGCGGAACTCCGTCTCGCGGAACTGCCCGCCATCCATCAGCAGGAAGTCGTCGATGACGACGCCTTCCTCCTCCAGCGTGTGCGATGCGGGCGGCGTGGAGCCCGGCGTGATCCCGCCGATATCGGCGTGGTGCCCGCGGCTGCCGACGAAGAACAGGATCTCGCGGCCGGCCGGATCGAACACCGGCGTGATCACCGTCACGTCCGGCAGATGCGTCCCGCCATTGAACGGGTTGTTCAACGCGACGACGTCGCCCGGCTTCAGCGTGTCGGCGCGGTGACGCAGCACGGTGCGCACGCTCTCGCCCATGGCGCCGAGATGCACCGGCACGTGCGGTGCATTGGCCACCAGCGCGCCCTGCGCATCGAAGATCGCGCAGGAGAAATCCAGCCGCTCCTTGATGTTCACGCTCATGGACGTGTTCTGCAGCACCGCGCCGGTCTGTTCGGCCACGTTCATGAACAGGTTGTTGAACAGCTCCAGCAGCACCGGATCGGGCTTGCCGGTCGCGAGCCCGGTGCGCGACGGCAGCTTCTCGGTCCGCCGCAACAGCATGTGGTCGAGCGGCGTGATCTCCGCCGTCCAGCCCGGCTCCACCACCGTCGTCGCATTCGCCTCCCGGATCAGCGCCGGACCGCGCAGCCGGTCGCCCGCGAGCAGCGCCGTGCGCTCGAACACGGGCGCATCGTGGCGCGCCCCGTTGGTGAACATCGCGACGGTGTCGACGGGGTCGGGCATCGCCCCGTCCCGCGCCGCCAGCGTCGCCTCGTACACCGCGTCTCCGGCGGCGACGGATTCGACGGCGACGGTTTCCACTACCAGCGCGCGATCGGGGGTAGCGAAGCCGAAGCGCGCGCGATGCGCGGCGGTGAAGTCGGCGACGATGGCATCGAGGTCGCGCAGTGCGACGATCAGCGTCGCCTCGGTTCCGGCGTAGCGCAGATGCAGGTTGCGCGCGGTCTCGATGCGCGCGGGATCGGCGCCCTGGGCGGCGAGCGCGGCCTCGGCCTCGGCGGCCAGCCGGTCCGCGACGCTTTCCAGCTCCGGCAGCGCATGCGCTTCGAGCGGCAGTTCCACTGCCTGCTCCCGCATGGCCGTCTGGTCGGCGAGCCCCATGCCATAGGCCGAGAGCACGCCTGCGAACGGGTGGATGAACACCGTCTCCATGCCCAGCGCGTCCGCGACGAGGCAGGCGTGCTGCCCGCCGGCGCCACCGAAGCACTGCAGCGCGAACCGGGTCACGTCGTGGCCCTTCTGCACCGAGACCTGCTTGATCGCGTTCGCCATGTTCGCGACCGCGATCTGCAGGAAGCCCTCTGCCACCTGCTGGGCGGAGCGCGGCGCGCCGGTTGCGGCCGAAACCTCCTCGGCCAACGCGGCGAACCCGGCCTGCACGACTTCCGCGTCCAGCGGCAGGTTGCCCTCGGGCCCGAAGATCGACGGGAAATGCGCGGGCTGGATCTTGCCCACGCAGACATTGGCGTCCGTGACCGTCAGCGGGCCGCCATTGCGGTAGCAGGCGGGGCCGGGATGCGCGCCGGCGGAATCCGGCCCGACCCGCATGCGCGCGCCGTCGAAGTGCAGGATGGAGCCGCCGCCCGCGGCCACCGTGTTGATCGCCATCATGGGCGCGCGCATGCGCACGCCGGCAACCGCCGTCTCGAAGGCCCGCTCGAACGCCCCGGCATACAGCGCGACGTCGGTCGAGGTGCCACCCATGTCGAAGCCGATGATCCGGTCGAGGCCGGCCATGCCCGCGGTGCGCGCCGCACCGACAATGCCGCCCGCCGGGCCGGACAGAATCGCGTCCTTGCCCTGGAACGCGCCCGCTTCCGCCAGCCCGCCATTCGACTGCATGAAATAGAGCCGCGTGCCGGCGAGTTCGGATGCGACGCGGTCGACGTAACGGCGCAGGATCGGTGAGAGATACGCGTCCACCACCGTCGTGTCCCCGCGCGGGACCAGCCGCAGCAGCGGCGAGACCGCGTGGCTGGGCGACACCTGCGCAAACCCCGCCTCGCGCGCCAGCTCCGCCAGTCGTTGCTCGTGCTCCGGATATTTCCAGGCATGCATCAGGACGATGGCGCAGGCCTCGATGCCCTTGGCGCGGGCGGCGGCGAAGGCGTGCCGCGCGGCGGTCTCGTCGAGCCGCTCGATCTCCTCGCCGTCCACGCCCACGCGGCCGGCGATCTCGACCACCTCGTCGTACAGCATCGTGGGCAGGGTGATCGCGAGATCGAACAGGCGCGGACGCGCCTGGTTGCCGATGCGCAGGCAGTCGGCGAAGCCGCGGTTGACCACCAGCAGCGTCCGCTCGCCCTTGCGCTCGAGCAGCGCATTGGTGGCGACGGTGGTGCCCATCTTCACCGCCTCGATCACGCCCTCGGGGATCGGGTCGGCGAGCGGGATGCCCAGGACCGCCTTGATGCCGGCGATGGCGGCGTCGCGGTACCGCGCCGGGTTCTCGCTCAGCAGCTTGTGGGTCGACAGGCGTCCGTCCGGATCACGCGCCACGATGTCGGTGAAGGTGCCGCCGCGATCGATCCAGAACTGCCACGTGCCTTGGGTCATGCGCCTCTCCGGGTATCGAGCGCATCTGGACAACGCCGCGCCGCATGGCGCAAGCCCCCGTCCCCCGGGAGACGGGACAGGCCGGCCGGGGTCACGGCACATGTTTTATCGCGGAGAGGGCGGACCCGCATGCGTCGGGGCAGGCGGCGGGAACGAGGTGGAACGAGTGAAAGGAAAGGCGCCGGTCACGGCGCCGCGCCGGACGGTGTCCGGCACGCCGAAGCGGGAAGGATCGCGCGGATCCCTCCCGCCGTGGTGTCAGACGCTGCGGCCGGGGGCCGTGTAGCCGCGCTCCGCCGCAACTTCGCCTTCCGAGAAGGAGCGGCTGAGCGGGACGAGCTGCCAGAGAGCCGAGAGCCCGACCAGGATGTAGACGATCGGGGTCAGCACCGTGAGGCCGAAGATCGCGGTCACGAGGTTGAAGCCGAACAGGCCGATCAGGCCCCAGTTCAGGCCGCCGACGATCACCAGGATCAGGGTGACCAGGTTCAGTGCGCGCATGGAGAAGCCTCCGCGGTTGAGGTGGAGCAACGGCCCCGCACTCACGAAAGTTTCGTCACGGTACCTGGAACGAACCCCTCTAACCCGCCCATTCCGTTACGCCGCGTTGCTCGGCAGCCCCCGCGCGACTAGGGTGCGCCGCGTCGTGAGCGTGGGTGAGAGGCCGTCGATGTTCTTCCCTTCCGTGCTGGCGTGCGCGCGATCCGCGCCACCGCCGGCGATCCGCAGCTCCCGCGGAGCGGCACGCCCATGACCGCCATGCTCTCCCGCCGGGCCCTGCTCGCCTCGGCCTCCCTCGCCGTGCTGCACCCCGCCCGCGCGCAGCCGGTCGCGAAGCGGCTGGTGGCCGGCACGCGCGTGCTGGAGGTGAACGGCCGACCGGCCACCGTGTTCGCACTGTCGCAGCCGGACGGCACGCATGGCGTCCGGCTCGACCTCGGCGAGGCGTTCCGGGTCGAGCTGGACAACCAGGCCGGCGAACCGACGATCGTGCACTGGCACGGGCAGACGCCGCCCCCGGCACAGGACGGGGTCACCGACACCGGCTTCGCCGCGCCGATCCCGGCCGGTGGATCCGCGCAATACGATTTCCGCGCACGGGCGGGCACGCACTGGATGCACTCGCATCACGGTCTGCAGGAGCAGCGGCTGATGGCGGCGCCCCTGGTGGTGCGCACGCCGGAGGATCTGCGCGCCGACCTGCAGGACGTGACGGTGCTGCTGCACGACTTCACCTTCCGCGATCCGGCCGAGGTGCTGGCCGGTCTGACCGGGTCGAACACGGCGGGCGGGCACGCGATGGCGGGGATGGGCGGCGCCGTGCCGGGAATGAGCGGCGCCATGGCGCATGGCGGCGTCATGACCCATGAGGGCGGGCATGCGGGGGCTGACGCCGGAACCGCATCCCATGGCGGCGGGATGGCGCATGGAGGGGCGGCCGGCGCGCCGCACGCCGCCACGGCGATGACCGGCATGCCGATGGATCTCAACGATGTGGCGTTCGATGCCTTCCTCGCGAACGACCGCACCCTGGCCGATCCGCTCGTGGTGCGGACCGAGGCCGGGGCGGCGCTGCGCCTCCGTTTGATCAACGGCGCCACGGCGACGTCGTTCTGGATCGATCTCAACGGGCTCGAGGGGCAGGTCGTGGCGGTCGACGGCAATGACGTCGTGCCGCTCGTGGTCCGCCGCCTGCCGCTCGCGCAGGGACAGCGGGTCGACCTGCTGCTGCGCCTGCCGCGCGGGACCGGTGCAGTGCCGATCCTGGCGCAGCGCGAAGGGGATCGCGCCCGCACCGGCCTGATCCTGGCGCCGCCCGGCGCCGCCATCCGCAAGCTTGCCGACCAGGCCGACCAGGCGGTGCCGCCGATCGACCTCTCGCTCGAGCGCCGGTTGCGCGCGGCCGCGCCCCTGCCGCCGCGCCATCCCGACCGCGTCCACGAAGTGATGCTGAGCGGCACGATGCAGCCCTACGCCTGGGCGATCGACGGCCGCGCCTGGGCCGACCACCGCCCGCTGCGCGTCGCGGCGGGGGAGCGGGTGGAGCTGAACCTCGTCAACCGCAGCATGATGGCGCATCCGATGCACCTGCACGGGCACCATTTCCAGGTCCTGGCGCTCAATGGCACCGCGCTGCCGGGGGCGGTGCGCGACACCGTGCTGGTGCCGGTGGGCGGCCGGGTGCGGGTCGCGTTCCAGGCCGACAATCCGGGCCGGTGGCTGTTCCACTGCCACAACCTCTACCACATGGCGACGGGGATGATGACGGAGCTGGTCTACGACGGGGCCGCCTGAGCGCAAGCGGCGCCGCGGCCCCGCATCGGGGCTTGCGGGGCCGCGCGTCGCGGTGCTGTGCTGCACGCGCGAAGACAAGGACCATCCTCATGCCAGACCTGCCGCGCTCCGAGACCGAACTCGCCCTGGTGGAGCTGGCCCGCCGCGTGCTGCCGGGCGGCAGCTTCGGCAACCTCAGCAGCGACGTCGTGATCGCCGAGGGTCGCGCCGGCCGGGTCTGGGACGTCTCGGGCAACGAGTATGTCGACGTGCTGCTAGGGTCGGGCCCGCTGTTCGCCGGCCACTGCCACCCCGACATCGTCGCCGCGGTGCAGGCACAGGTCGCGCGTGGCGCCACGTTCTTCGCCAATAGCGAGCCCGGCATCCGCCTCGCCGCTGCGATCGTCGATGCCGTGCCCTGCGCCGAACAGGTGCGGTTCACGTCGACGGGGACGGAGGCCGATCTGTACGCGATGCGCCTCGCCCGCGCGTTCCGGGGCCGCGACAAGATCCTCAAGTTCGAGGGCGGCTTCCATGGCATGAGCGAGTACAGCCTGCAGAGCATGGCGCCGAAGCGGCCCGGCAACTTCCCGCAGGCGATCCCGGACTCGCCCGGCATTCCGCGGTCGGTCGCGGGCGACATGCTGGTCGCGCCGTTCAACGATGCCGACCTCGCGGCGAGCCTGATCCGCGAGCACCGCGAGGAGCTGGCCGGCGTGATCGTCGAGCCGTTCCAGCGGCTGATCCCACCGAAGCCGGGCTTCCTGCAGGCGCTGCGCGACGTGACCGCCGAATGCGGCATTCCGCTGATCTTCGACGAGATCGTCACGGGGTTCCGCTTCGCCTATGGCGGCGCGCAGGAATACTACGGCGTGGTCCCCGACATCTGCACCTTGGGCAAGATCGTCGCGGGCGGGTACCCGCTGGCCGTGGTGGCCGGACGCACCGAGTTCATGCGGCATTTCGACCGCGCGGCGGTGGGCGATTCGGTGCTGCCGCAGATCGGCACGCTGTCGGGCAACCCGGTCGCTTCGGCGGCGGGGCTCGCGACGCTCGACGTGCTGCGCCGGCCCGGCACGTACGAGACGGCGTTCGCGACCGGGCGGCAGTTGATGGACGGGCTCGCGGGGCTGCTGCGCGAGTCCGGCTTGCCGGCGCAGGTGATCGGGATGCCGGTGCTGTTCGACGTGATCTTCGCCGAGGGAGAGATCTCCGACTATCGCGGGACGCTGCGCCAGGACGCCGAGGCGATGCGCCGCTTCAACCGCGCGATGCGCGCGGCGGGCGTGTTGAAGGGGGACAGCAAAGTGTACGTCTCCGCGGTCCACGATGCGGCCGACGTGCAGGTGGTGCTGGCCGCCTTTGCCCGCGCGGTGGAGGAGGAGGTCGCGTTCCGCCGGGGGTGAGGCGAAGAGGCACGTCAGCGGCGTGTCGGCTGATGGGGAAGTTCTCTGGGTTTCGCGAGGGGAGCCCGTGCGACTCGCGGAGCCCCGTGCGACTCGCGTCATGGCCGGGCTTGACCCGGCCACCCCCACCGGCACCGTGCTGCGAGGATGGCCGGCTCGACGGCCGGCCATGACGTGCACTGGCGCGGGGCCGCCGACGCGCGCATCCTCGTCCCCCGACGCACGCACCACCAGTGCCCCTTGACCCACGGACGGCCACTGCACCCCGATGGACGCACGGCCGTCGCGCGCCGCCCGTCAAACCGGGTCCGGCCGCGGCGTGCGCAGGCCGGCCGTCTCCCCGCCATCCACCGTGACGACGGTGCCGTTCACGTAGCTCGACTGGGCCGAGAGCAGCCACGCCACCACGTCGGCCACCTCTTCCGGCAGGCCGAACCGGCCGGCGGGGATGCGCTGCTCCAGTCGCCGGCGGCGCAGGTGATCGGCGCTCACCCGCGCCATCATCCTCGTGTCGATCTGTCCGGGGCAGACCGCGTTGAACCGCACGTCCGCACCGAACTCCAGCGCGAGCGCCTGCGTCATTCCGATCACCGCCGCCTTGGAGGCGCAGTAGATCGCGAGCCCTTCCTCACCGGCCTTGCCGGCTACCGAAGCGATGTTGACCACCGACCCGCGCGCGGCGATCAGCCCGGCCAGCGCGAGCCGGGTGAACAGGAAGGCGCTGCGGGCATTGACGCCCAACACCACGTCCCAGTCCTCGGCGGTCGCGTCCGCGAAGTCGACTCGCCGGCCCATCCCCGCATTGTTCACGAGCCCGGCGATCTGCCCGCCGCCGGCCGCGAGCGCGGCGTCCACGACCGTGCGGCAATCGGCTTCCCGCGCCACGTCGCCGGCGACGAAGCGCGCGCCGGTCGCCGCCGCCAGCGCCTCCCCGGCCGCCACGTCGCGGCCGGTGAACAGCACGGCGGCGCCGTCGCGCGACAGCCGCTCGACGCAGGCGCGTCCGATGCCGTGGGTGCCGCCCGTCACGATGATCATCCGCCTCGTCCTTCGCCGTCGCGCCGCGCCCGTCGCGGCCTCGGGGGCCGTTCTGCGCCACCCGTGCGGGGATGGGAACCATGCGGTCCTTCCGGAGCGGCGTCGCGACGGTCCGTGCCGGGTTGACGGCCGGCGGCGGCGGATGACACGCTTGTTGCAGTGCATCAGAGGTCCGGCATGCCCATCACCCTGATCCGCAACGCCGCGACCGTGGTCGCCTGGGATGCCCAGGCCGGCACGCATGTCTACCTCACGGATGCCGATGTCGCGTTCGAGGGCGGGGCGCTCACCTTCGTCGGCCGCGGCTATGACGGGGCGGCCGACACCACGATCGACGGCGCCGGCCTGATGGTGATGCCGGGGCTCGTCAACATCCACTCGCACCCGTCCAGCGAGCCCATGAACAAGGGCCTGATCGACGAGATCGGCTCGCCGGGCTTCTACAACTCGTCGCTCTACGAATACCTGCCGATCTTCCGCGCCGACGCCGAAGCGGTGCCGCATTGCGTGCGCGTCGCCGTGTCGGAGCTGCTGCTGTCGGGCGTGACCACGCTGGCCGACCTGTCGATGGCGCATCCGGGCTGGCTCGACCTGCTGGCCGAGGCCGGCATGCGGGTCTGCGTCGCGCCGATGTTCCGCTCCGCCCGCTGGTACACGAAGAACGGGCACCTCGTGGAATACGAATGGTCCGAGGCGGCGGGCGAGAAAGCGATGGGGGAGGCGCTGGCGATCATCGATCGCGCCGAGCAGCATCCGTCGGGACGATTGTTCGGGATGGTGGTGCCGGCGCAGATCGATACCTGCACCGAGGGGCTGCTGCGCGAGAGTTTCGCCGAGTCGAAGGCGCGCGGTCTCGCCTGGCAGATCCATGCGGCGCAATCGGTCTCCGAGTTCCACGAGATCACCCGCCGGCATGGGTACACGCCGATCGGCTGGCTGGATCATCTCGGGCTGCTGTCGGAGCGGTCGATCATCGGGCATGGGATCTTTCTCGACGACCATCCCTCGACGCCCTGGCACACGAAGACCGATCTCGCGCGGCTGGCCGAGACCGGGACGACGGTCGCGCATTGCCCGACCGTGTTCGCGCGGCGCGGCATCACGCTGAAGGATTTCGGCCGCTACAAGCGAGCGGGCGTGAACATGGGTGTCGGCACCGACACCTATCCGCACAACATGCTCGACGAGATGCGGCTCGTGTCCTACCTCGCGCGCACCCAGGCGAACGACCCGCGCACCATGAACAGCACCGACCTGTTCGAGGCCGCGACCATCGGCGGCGCCCGCGCGCTGGGCCGCGACGATATCGGGCGGCTCGCGCCGGGATGCCGCGCCGACCTCGTGCTGGTGGACGTCACGCATCCGATGATGCGGCCGGCCTACGACCCGGTGCGCAGCCTGATTTACGCCGCGGGCGATCGCGCGATCCGCACCGTGTTCGTGGACGGGGAGAAGGTGGTGGACGAGGGCAGGGTGCTCACCATCGACTACCCCGCCGCGGCCGAAGCGCTGCACGAGGCGCAGGCGCGGGTGCGCGCGGCCGTGCCGCGGCTCGACTGGGACCATCGGACGGCGGAGCAGATCTCCCCGCCGACCTTCCGCTCCGCATGACGCTGCTGTCGATCGAGGGGCTGCGCACCGTCTTCCGCACCGACCAGGGCGACGTCACGGCGGTCGACGGCGTCGACCTGTCGGTCGCGCGCGGCAGGACGCTGGGCATCGTGGGCGAATCCGGCTGCGGCAAGTCGGTGCTGTCGCTGTCGGTGATGCGGCTGATCGCGCCGCCCGGCCGCATCGCCGCGGGCCGCGTGATGTTCGACGGGCGCGATCTGCTGTCGCTCTCCTCGGCGGAGATGCGGGCGCTGCGCGGCAACCGGATCGGCATGATCTTCCAGGAGCCGATGACCAGCCTCAATCCGGTGTTCACCGTGGGCGAGCAGCTCACCGAGGCCATGCGCGCGCATGATCGCCGCGCTTCGGCGGCGGAGTTGCGCCGGCGGGCGGTGGCGGCGCTGGACCGCGTGCGCATCCCGGCCGCCGCGCGGCGGGTGGACGACTATCCGCACCAGATGTCGGGCGGCATGCGCCAGCGGGTCATGATCGCGATGGCGCTCGCCTGCGGGCCGGACCTGGTGATCGCGGACGAGCCCACGACGGCGCTCGACGTGACGGTGCAGGCGCAGATCCTCGACCTGCTGCGCGAGCTGCAGCAGCAGAGCGGGATGGCGATCATCCTGATCACCCACGATCTGGGCGTCGTAGCGGAGATGGCGGACGAGGTGGCGGTCATGTACGCGGGCCGCGTGGTGGAGCGAGCCGCCGGGGCCGCGGTGTTCGACGATCCGCAGCACCCGTATACGATCGGTCTGCTGGGCTCGATCCCGCGCATCGAGGAGACGCGCGACAGCCTGCTCGCGATCGAGGGCGCCGTGCCCGCGCCCTTCGCCTTGCCGCAGGGCTGCCGCTTCCACCCGCGCTGCGCCTTCGCCGGTCCCGACTGCACCGAGGCCCAACCCCCGCTGCTGGAGATCGCCCCCGCGCACCAGGCCGCGTGCATCCACGCGCCCGTGGAGGCGTTCGCAGGATGACGGTGCGCCGCCTCGCGTCCTGGCCGCGCACACCGTCGTGGACGTCCGCCGTGTCATCGCCGCCGTCCCCCATGTCATGGCCGGCGAAGGCCGGCCAACCAGGACTTGCGAGGTGGCACGAAGTCATGGATGGCCGGCCTTCGCCGGCCATGACACAGCGACTGCGCGCCACCCCGACACAGCGACTGCGCGCCACCCCCGCTCCCGCCGGACCGGGCGCCCGCACGACCCCGGCCCTCGCCGCACGGACACCACGCGCCACCCCCGCCCACGCGACAGCCGCATGACCGCACCCCTGCTCGAGGTCGAGAACCTCTCCCGCCACTACGCCGTGCGCCGCGGCCTGATCCTGCCCCGCCGCGTCGGCACCGTCCGCGCCGTCGACGGCGTCTCCTTTACGCTGGCGCGCGGCGAAACCCTCGCGCTCGTGGGCGAGTCCGGCTGCGGCAAGTCCACCACCGCACGGCTCGTGCTGCGGCTGGTCGAACCCACCACCGGCACCGTCCGCTTCCAGGGCGAGGACATCACCGACCTGCAGGGCGAGCCGCTCCGCAAGCTGCGCCGCCGCATGCAGATCGTCTTCCAGGATCCGTTCGCCTCGCTCAATCCGCGCATGACCGTCGGCGCCATCCTCGAGGAGCCGCTGATCGTCCACGGCCTCGGCGATGCCGCCCACCGCCGCGCCCGGGTCGAGGAACTCCTCGGCCTCGTGGGCCTCGCGTCCTTCCACGCCCAGCGCTACCCGCACGAATTCTCCGGCGGCCAGCGCCAGCGCATCGGGATCGCCCGCGCGCTCGCGGTCGAGCCGGCGCTGATCGTGTGCGACGAGCCGGTCTCGGCGCTCGACGTCTCCATCCAGGCCCAGGTCGTGAACCTCCTCGAAGACCTGCAGCGGCGGCTCGGCCTCTCCTACCTGTTCATCGCCCACGACCTCGCGGTGGTGAAGCACGTCGCCGACCGGGTCGCGGTCATGTATCTCGGCCAAATCGTCGAAATCGCGCCCAAGGACGCGCTGTTCGCCGACCCCCGCCACCCCTACACGCGCACCCTCTTGGCCGCGATCCCGCGCCCCGACCCGCACCGGGAACGGCACGATCCCGTGGCCGGTGGCGACATGCCGAGCCCGATGGCGCCACCGGATGGGTGCCGGTTTCACACGCGGTGTCCCTTCGTGGTGGAGCGCTGCAAGCGCGAGGTGCCGGCCCTGCGCCCGTGGGCCGCGGGCCACCTGACGGCGTGCCACCGCGCGGAGGACCTGCCGGCCATGGAGACCGCGCGCGCCGCGTCCCTCGCCCCGGCCGCGGCGAAGCGGCTCGCCCTGTACGAGGCGCGACGGGGGCGGGTTGCGGCGGGGGCGGGGTGAACCGACCCCCGGGTTTCCAGGCCCTGAGTTGCCTCCCGGACGGCGGCGGTGATCACCACGGAGGAGACGGAGAACCACGGAGGGCCACGGAGAGCGGTTCGCCGGGACGGGACGTTCCCCGAAACTTCCAGTTTGTAGGACGTGGTGCGGCCCCACCCGAGAGCCCCGCTGGGCGCGTCCATGCGGCCCGCAGCCTGATTGTCGTCAATGCATCCGAACGGCACGGGCCGTCCGTGCGAGGAGCTGTCTCAGTTGCGCGCCGCCCCGGATGCTTTGATCGAGCGCAGCCCTCGGGTGCCCTGATCAGGCGCAGTCCTCGAACGCTTCGATCGCACGCCGGCCCGAGACGCCGGGATCCACCGTAACCACGAATCCAGCGTCCGGCAGCGCTTCGACCCTCTCCGTGGCCCTCCGTGGTCCTCCTGCTTCCTCCGTGGTGAATCCCCGCGCCCGCCCGCCGCACGCACCGATCTCCATCCCCATCAAGAACTCGCCCGCTCCATCAAGAACTCGCCTGCTCCATCAAGAACTCGCCCGCCCCATCAAGACCTTGCCCCTCCACCGAGAGCTTGCCCGCTCGGTTCCCCGCACGTATCCCCCCGGGACATCCCCGCCGGAGCCCGCATGCAAGACCTGATCGGACCCGATGCCGTCGCCGCCCTGGCGACCTTGGCCGAGGTCGTCTTCATCAACGTTGTCCTCTCGGCCGACAACGCCGTGGTGATCGGCATGGCGGCGCTGGGGCTTCCGGCCCAGCAGCGCCTGCGCGCACTCTGGATCGGCATCGGCGTCGCCACCGTGCTGCGCATCGGCTTCGCCATCGTCGCGACCTCGATGCTGAAGGTGATCGGCCTGCTGCTCGCGGGCGGCATCCTGCTGCTGTGGGTCGCATGGAAATTGTGGCGCGAGATGTCCGCCTCGGCCCGCCGGGCGGAGAGCGAAGGCGAGGCGGTGCTCGAAGGTGCACCGGCCGGCCCGCCCACCAAGACGCTGAGTCGGGCGTTGTGGCAGATCGTGGTGGCCGACGTGTCGATGTCGCTCGACAACGTGCTGGCCGTGGCAGGCGCCGCACTGCATCACCCGACCATCCTCGCGGCCGGGCTCGCGATCTCGGTGCTGCTGATGGGGGCGGCGGCCTCGCTCGTGGCGCGCATCCTCGAGCGGCATCACTGGGTCGCCTATGTCGGGCTGGTGGTCATCCTCTACGTCGCGGCCAAGATGATCTGGCACGGTGCGCAGGACGTCGGGCAGGCGGTCGGCATGATGCCGTAGCGAGCGGCGCCGATCGGTCCCCGCCGGTCAGCGCACGCCGCGGCCGGATCGCGCGGGGCCGCACGGTTCACTGCAGCTTGGATTGTCCCGGCTGCGGCAAGCTGGTCCACAGGGCGGGCAGGCGACCGACGAGGTGATCCTCCTGCGGCGCCGCATGGCGCAGCGGGGCGGGGGCGGCGGCCACGTGGGCGCGCGGGGCGAACAGGTCCTGCGGCCAGGGCAGATCGGGAACCGGGTGCATGCTCTGTCTCCGTCGGTGAAATGCGGAATCCGTTGCTGTTGTCTCGTCGTTTCGCGCCATCCCCGCCGTTCTCGCGCGCAACCGTGAAGATGCACAATGCGTACCAGTACGGAGAAGCGAAGCGGCGCTGCCCCATGAGCGCACGCAACCCACCCCACGCCTCGCGCATTCAAGCCGCAGCAGGCGAAGGAAGCAGGTCATGGCACGCGACGAGGCGACGGAACGGGACGGCACGAAGACCGATGCGGCCACCGGGGAGACGGCGCGCGAGCTCGCACAGGACGCGCTGGATGCCTACGCCGACGGCATGAACGGCACGGGCGACAAGCTGGCCCGCAAGGCGGTCGCGCTGGACCGTGACGCCGTGGTCGAGGTGGTGCAGGAGATCGACGAGGCGGCGGATGACGGATCGAAGGACCGCTGACATGGAGCTGCCGGTGGCCGGCTATCCGATCTCGGAGGAGTCGGTGATGAACTGGTTCCAGGCGCAGTACCACCGCATGCCGACCGAGGCCGAGGTGGGCGCGGTGATGGATGCGATGGCCCGGCGCGACGCCACGCCGCCGCTCCAGCCACCGGTTGCCGATCCGGAGGGGTTCGAGACCGGCCCGTCCGCACCGCCGGCCACCCGGCGCTGACCGGAGCGGGCGCGGACCAAAGCGGACTCGGACCAGGGCGGCCGGGGACCAGAGTGCCCCCGGACCAGAGCGACCCCGGACCAGAGCGGCGGCGGGCCGGAGCGGGCGGGGACTCGCGCACGGCCGGCGTTCCCCGGCCGCCACGCCGCATCCCGACGACGTTCCCGATGGGTCACGTTCCTTGACCCTGGATCGGGCGCGCCGTACACGCGCGGCATGAGCGAATCTCCCTCCGCGCCGCTGGACATTGCGGCGGCTACCGAACGCGCGCATGTGCTCGCCCAGGCGCTGCCGTTCCTGCGACGCTATGCCGGGGCCACCGTCGTCGTGAAATACGGCGGCCACGCGATGGGGGAGGAACATCTCGCCGACCAGTTCGGCCGCGACATCGCCCTGCTGAAGCAGGTCGGCATCAATCCGGTCGTGGTGCATGGCGGCGGGCCGCAGATCAACGCGATGCTGAAGCGGCTCGCGATCCAGTCCACCTTCGTGGACGGCCTGCGCGTCACCGACGCCGCGATGGTCGAAGTGGTGGAGATGGTGCTGGCCGGCACCGTCAACAAATACGTCGCCAACCTGATCACCCGCGCCGGGGCGCTTGCGGTCGGCATCTGCGGCAAGGACGGCGGCATGATCCGCGCGCGGAAGCTGCGGCGGACCAAGGTCGATCCCGACAGCCGGATCGAGCAGGTGCTGGACCTGGGGTTCGTGGGCGAGCCGCAGGCGGTGGACGTGCGGGTGATCCAGGCGCTGACCAGCGGCGGGCTCGTGCCGGTGATCGCGCCGGTCGGGATCGGCGAGGACGGGCAGACCTACAACATCAACGCCGACCACGTGGCCGCCGCCGTCGCCGGAGCGCTGCACGCCACGCGGCTGCTGATGCTGACCGACGTGTCGGGCGTGCTCGACAAGGACAAGCAGCTCATCCCCGAACTGTCGCTCTCGGACGTGGACGAGCGGATCGCCGACGGCACCATCACCGGCGGCATGATCCCGAAGGTGGAGAACTGCGTCGAAGCGGTGAAGCAGGGCGTGAAGGGGGCGGTGATCCTCGACGGCCGCGTGCCGCATGCCTGCCTGCTCGAGCTGTTCACCGAAGCCGGCCCCGGCACGCTGATCCGGCGCTGACGGCGGCCGAGCGGGCGGAGCGACCGCGCTCCGCCACGCCGGCCGTGCCTGATCCGGGAGCGGCACGGACTTCCCGGCCGCGCGGGACATTGTAGGCCTGTCCCGGACAGGCCATCCTCCGGCACATGCTGCCGCAACCGCCACCGCCGACTCGCCGAGATCTGTTCCTGGGCTTTCTCGGCGTCGGGGTCTGCGGTTTCGGCGGCGTGTTGCCCTGGGCGCGGCGGATGATCGTCGACCAGCGCCGCTGGCTCTCCGCCACCGAGTTCACCGACCTTCTCGGGCTCTGCCAGTTCCTCCCCGGCCCGAACGTCATCAACCTCTCGGTCGCCCTCGGGTCGCGCTTCCATGGGGTGAGCGGGGCCGCGTCCGCCTTTTGCGGCCTGATGTTCGCCCCCATGGCGATCGTCATCGCCCTCGGCGCGCTCTACGCGCAGTACGGGGGCCATCCCACCGTGCGGCATGCGTTCCTGGGACTTGCCGCCGCGGCGTCCGGCCTCGTGCTCGCGACCGCGCTCAAGATCAGCGCGCCGTTGCGCACGAATCCGGTCGGCATCGGCATCGCCGCGGTCACGCTGGCGGCGATCGCCGTGGTGCGGCTGCCGCTGCCGATCGTGCTGCTGGTGATGGCGCCGCTGTCCATCTTCGTCACCACGCGGGCAGGCCGATGAGCGGGACGCTGCCTGCGCTGGCCGCGATCTTCGCACAGCTCTCGCTGCTCGCCTTCGGCGGCGGCAACACGATCCTGCCGGAGATGCAGCGCCAGGTCACCCAGGTGCATCCCTGGATGACGCCGCAGGAATTTGCGGCGCTCTACGCGCTGGCCCAGGCCGCACCGGGGCCGAACATGCTGGTCTCGACGCTGATCGGTTGGCGAGTGGCCGGGTTCGGCGGTGCGCTCGTCGCGACCGGCGCGCTGACGGGGCCGTCCTCCGTGCTGACCTTCTTCTCGGCGCATCTGTGGCACAAGTTCCGCGACCGGCCATGGCGACGGACGATCCAGGCCGGGCTGATGCCGGTGACGGCCGGGCTGGTCATGGCCGGGGCGGTGGTGCTGGCGCGGTCGACCTCGGTGGACTGGCGCGCCGCCGCGCTGACGTTGGTGGCGACGCTCCTGTTCCTCAGCGAGCGTCTGCACCCGATGCTGGTGCTCGCCCTCGCGGCCGTGGCCGGGGCGCTGGGCCTGGTCGGCTGAGCCTCCCCCCCCCCGGCGTGTCGCCGGTCGGTCGTCAGCCCTCGGCGGGCTCCAGGTCCACGGTGACGGCGAGGCTGTGGTCGCCGCCGCCCAGGATCACGCCACGCACCGGGCTCACGTCGCCATAGTCGCGCCCCCAGCCCAGCACCACGTGCTCGTCGGCCACCACCAGGTCGTTGGTGGGATCGAGGTCGATCCAGCCATGCGCCGGCCCGATCCAGCAGCCCACCCAGGCGTGGGACTGGTCGGCACCCTGGCGGCGGGCCTGTCCCGGTGGCGGGCGGGTGCGGATGTAGCCGGACACGTAGCGCGCCGGCAGGCCGAGGCCGCGCAGCGCGCTCAGCATGACGTGGGAGAAGTCCTGGCAGACGCCCTCCCGCCGCTGCAGCACCTGGGAGACGGGCGTCGCGACGGTGGTCACGCCGGCGCGGAAACGGAAGTCGCGGCGGATGCGCGCGTTCAGCTCCAGCAGCCCGGAAAGCACGGGGCGGTTGGGCGGGAACGACGCGGCGGCATAGGCGGCGGCCTCGGGATGGGCGGCGGCCATCGGGCTGTCGAAGCGGAACTCCGACGCCCGCCAGCCTTCGGGTCCGCGCGCGGCGGCGACGACCTCCTCCCAGGGCGGGGTCGTCTCGGGTGGCGGGGGCGGCGGAAACAGCACGTCCACCACCGATTCGGCCGTCACCGCGAAATCCGCGTGCGGCAGGTCGAGGAACAGCCAGGTGACCGTGTTGCCGAAATGGTCGATTCCGTCCCGCCGGCGGGCCGGCGGCGGATCGGTCAGGATCTGCTCGCTCACCACGGTCTGGAAGGGCAGGGCGCGTGGGCGCAGATGGACCATATGCGCCGCCAGCTCGACCGCGCTGCCATAGGCGTAGCGGCTGGTGTGGCGGACCCGGTACCTCATGCGGCCCCGCGCAGCGACGGCGAGTCCGTCTCCATCCCCAGGCTGCGGGCGATCGGCAGCAGCGTGAAGTAGCGGCGGGAGACGCGGTCGGCGAGCGAGGCGATCGCGGCCTCCAGCGCGCGCAGCCGCGGCGGCAGGCGCGCGGTCGTGGCGCTCTGCTCCGGCGTCTCCTGCACGTCGGCCACGATCCGCTGTGCCTCCGCCAGCAGCGGATCGACCGCGAGCAGCAGCGAATCGCCGTCCTCCACGATCTCCCGCAGCAGGTCGCGCATCGCGAGCAGCTGGAACATCAGCCCGCGCGGATTGCCCTCGTCCGCCAGGATCAGGTCGAGCGCCGGAGCCGGCTGCAGCACGGCGAGGTAGCGGCCGCGATAGGTGATGACCGAATCGCGCAGCTCGAGCGCGAGGCGCAGCCCGGCCTCCACCCGGCCCGGCTGCGCGGCGGCGTTCGGCTGGTCCAGGGCAAGGGCGAGTTCCGTGACGATCGCCTGCGCCCGCTCGACGCGCCGGCCGAAATCCAGGAACAGCCGGCCGCCGCCGCGCACCATGTTCTCGGCCGCGAGCCCGGCAACGGCCGCGGCGAACTCCAGCACGCGCGCGGTCAGCAGCGTCGCCTGCTCCAGCGCGCGCGGGTCCGCATCCGGCGGCAACTGGCGCATCGCCTCACCGAGATCGCGGAGCGAGCGGGTAAGGACCGCGTGCATCTCCCCGGTCAGCCGGTCGCGCAGCTGGTCGACCTGGCGCGCGACATGGCCCAGCAGGCCGCGCATCGGGCCGCTGTGGCGGAAGCCGCGCAGCACCGCCGAGGCCAGCAGCGCCGTGCCGAGGACGCCGGCATCCTCCGCCTGCATCATGCCCCCGGCGCTGAGCGCATCGATCAGCACCTGCACCTCGCTGACCTCGCGCGCGCTGAGCGAGGAGCGCATCAGCCGGCCGATCATCGCCCGCTGCAGCCTGGCACTCTCCTCCAGCCGCTCGAGATAGCGGCCCAGCCAGTAGAAGTTGTCGGCGACGCGGCTGGGCAGGTCGCCCGCGGCGCGGCGGATCGCGAGCGTGGGCGTCAGCAGGCCGAGTGCGCCCTGCACCGCGCTGCCTTCCTCCGCCATCACCCAGACGTCCTTGGACAAGGCGTTGCGCGGCAGGCGGCCGGCCAGCGCATCCTCCTCGGACAGCGCGCGGGCGAGGCCGCCGGGCAGGGCGTGCCATTCGTGCCCGTCGAAGGCGAGGAACAGGCGCAGCGCGATCGGCTTGGGCTCGAGCCCGTTCGGACCGGCGCAGGGCGCGACGGAGGGGGTGGGTGCCTCGGAAGCGGCCCAGCGGGCGGGATGCGCCGCGATGCTGGCGGCCAAGGCGGCGCGCTTCTCGGCGGACAGCAGCGTGGGCAGCACGGGATGGGCTGCCCCGTCGGTGGCGGGACGGATCAGCCAGCCCGTGAGGTCGCGCAGCACCGTGCGCACCACCGCCTCCTCCCCCAGCCAGAGCGTGGCCTGGGACGGAAGCCGCAGCTCCTCGCCGAGAAGGCGGCGGCAGAGCGCGGGCAGGAAGGCGGCGAGGCCGGGGGCCTCGGCCAGCGCGGTGCCGACCTCGTTCACCACGCGCACGCTGCCGTTGCGGATCGCATCCAGCAGCCCGGGCGTGCCCGTCCCGCCCGGGGAGAGTTCCAGCGGATCGAGCAGCGGGCCTTCGAGCCGGCGCAGCAGCACGCCGATGCGCTGCAGCCCGCGCAGCGTCTTGAGGAAGACGAGGCCGCTCCGAATGGTCAGGTCGCCGCCTTCGACCAGCCCGATCGACAGCTCGCGCGAGAGCAGCACGTGCTCGAACCACAACGGGTCGGCATGGCCGCCGGTCAGCAGGGCGGCACCTGCCCCGTCCGCGGGGGCGAGACCCTGCAGCGCGTCGCTGGTGCGCTCCAGGAAGGGCCGCAGCTGGCAGATCCGCTGGGAGGCGAACAATTCCGGGACCACGCGCGCCAGCATGCGGCGGTTTTCGAGCGCATAGGCGAGGCCGGTGACCTGTCCGGTGTGGTCGGCGAGCACCCGCCACGCGCCGTCCGGTCCCCGCAGCAGGTCGGCCGCGTAGAAATGCAGCATCCGCTCCTTCCGCGGCGCGGGAAGGTCGCGGCAGGGACGCAGGAAGGCGGGGTTGGCGAAGACGAGGTCGGTCGGAAGAACGCCGTCCGACAGCAGGGTCTGCGGACCGTAGAGGTCCTCGAGCACCGCTTCCAGCAGGCGCGCGCGCTGCGTCAGGCCGGCTTCGAGCGCGGCGAACTCGCCCGCGGAGAGCGGCAGCGGGATCGGGTCGCAGCGCCAGTTCGTGGCCTGCTCGCCGGGCAGGATCGCGGTGATTCCCTCTTCGGCGAAGGCCTGGTCCAGCAGATGCGCGCGGCTCGCCAGCGCCTCCCGCCCCAGGCCGAAGATCGAGCCCAGCAGGGTGCGCCAATGCGGGCGCGCATGTCCCGACCCGTCCGCCATCTCGTCGAGCGGCGGGCCCGCGGGGCCGCTCAGGGCGCCGGGGTCATCCATGGACCGGGGAAGGGGGCCGGGGCCGGCCGGAGTCGGCCATCGTGCGACGGGCGACGCGGCGGCCCGGTTGGCTGATCGAAACGGCCAAGCCGTGGCAGGCACGCACGCCGAAAATCCCTTGCAGACATGTACGGAGGCGCGAGGGTGCCCGGTCGGCGGGGGCTTGTCCACACGAACGGCATCGCCCCGCGCCCTTGAGAGGACCAATTGGTGCGCCCTTCGGCCGACTTGCCCCCGCGCCCTTCGGGCGACTTGCCCCCGCGCCCTCGAGGCCACCAAGCCCCGCGCCCAGCGGCGCGCCGCCCTGACCGGGGCGGGCAGCTGGGCCGCGTGCATGGGCGGCGGATCGCGCTAGAGTGCGGCGATGAACGACGACGCCCTGCGCTTCCCCGTTGCCGAACCGCCCGCGCCGGGCGAGCTGGTCGACATCGCCCCCGGTATCCAATGGCTGCGGCTGCCGCTGCCCTACCGGCTCAACCACGTGAACCTCTACCTGATCGAGGATGACGGCGGCTGGGCGGTGCTCGACACCGGTCTCGGGACCGATGATTGCCGCGCGGCCTGGGACGCGGTGCTGGCCGGGCCCTTCAAGGGCCGGCGGCTCACGCGGATGATCGTGACGCATTTCCACCCCGATCATGTCGGCCTGGCCGGCTGGCTGCACGAGCGGTTCGGGCTCGAGCTGTGGATGCCGCGGCCCGAGTACCTGTACAGCCTGGCCCTGCAATACGCGCCCGGCGACCTGGGGGCGGAGATGCACCGGCCCTTCTATCGCCGGCACGGGCTGGACGCCTCGGTCACCGAGATCGTGCTCTCGCGCGGCCACGAATACCTCCGCCGCACCACCGGCGTGCCCACCACCTACCACCGCATCCGGCACGGCGACACGCTGCAGCTGGGCGGCCGGAGCTTCCGCGTCCTGACCGGGGGCGGCCACGCGCTGGAGCAGGCGATGCTGGTCTCCGATGCCGACCGGGTGTTCCTGGCCGCCGACCAGGTGATCGCCCGCATCTCCCCCAACGTCAGCGTGCACGCGATGGAGCCGGACCTGGACGCCCTCGGCATCTATCTCGCCTCCCTCGGCGACCTGCGGGACACCGTGGGCGACGACGTCTTCGTGCTGCCCGGCCACGGCCTGCCCTTCCTCGGCCTGCATGCTCGGATCGCGGCGTTGAAGGCCCATCACGGGGAGCGCTGCGAGGTCATCGCCGCGGCCTGCCGGGACCGCGCGCTGACGGTCGCGGACATCGTGCCCCATGTGTTTCCCCGGGAACTCGACGCGCATCAAACCAGTTTCGCCTTCGGCGAGGTGCTCGCGCACGTGAACCACATGCTGGCGGCGGGCACGCTGCTGCCCTGCGTCGGGGACGGCGCGACGGATCGTTACCGGACCGTCTGAATCGACGGGCGTGCGGCACGCGTGTTTGAACGCGATGTCGGCGACCCACGTGGTAGCGTGGCGTTCGATAATACTCCGACATTCAGTCGCCGCGGCTTTGCGCTCCGCTTCGCAGGTGGAGCGGCCCCGAATCCGTGTGGTGGCGAAGGCGGTCACGACCCTGTGAAGAAAAGGTCGGCATGAGACGGTGTCCCGACTTCCATACGCCTCTCCGTTATTTGTGTGGTGATTCACCGTGAAATAACCGACAAAGTAATTGTTAGGGAAGCAGCAGGTGTCATGACTGAAATCGTCGATGTTGCGATCATTGGTGCCGGCCCATACGGACTCTCGCTCGGGGCGCACCTGGCCGGCCTTGGCATCGATTTCCGCATCTTCGGCAGTCCGATGCACACCTGGCGGACCTCCATGCCCAAGGGTATGGTGTTGAAATCAGAGGGAAATGCGTCGAACCTCTACGATCCGAAGGGCGAGTACACGCTCGAGGCGTTCTGCCGTGAGCGCGGGCATCCCTACAAGGACGTGGGCCTGCCCATCCCGCTCTCGACCTTCATCGAGTACGGAATCGCCTTCCAGTCGCGATTCGTCCCGAACCTGGAGGACCGGCTGGTCACGGCCGTGATGCCGACCCGGTATGGTTTCGATGTCCACCTGGAGGACGGTGAGGTCGCGCCCGCCCGCCGCGTGATCGTGGCGGCCGGCATCCGCGCCTACGAGTACATGCCGCCGCAGCTCGCCGACCTGCCGATCGAGCTCGCCTCCCACACCGCGATCCACGTCAACGTCGACCAGTTCATCGGCCGGGACGTGGCGGTGATCGGCGGCGGCGCCTCGGCGATCAACATCGCCGCGCTGCTGCACCAGAAAGGGGCGCACCCGACCATCATCTGCCGCCGTCCGGAGGTCGATTATTGCGGCCCGCCCGGCGAGCGCACCCTGATGGACAAGCTGCGGGAGCCGGAGAACGGACTGGGCACCGGCTGGCGGTCCTGGGCGTGCTGCGCGATGCCCGACGTGTTCCACGCCATGCCGGAGCCGTTCCGCGTGATGGTGGTGCGCAAGCACCTGCCCGCGGCTCCCGGCTGGACGCTGAAGGCCCAGGTGGACGGGATCGTCCCGACCATCGGCGGCACGCAGCTCGTCAGCGCGGATGCCGTAGGCGGCCGCGTGAAGCTGCGGCTCGAGAGCGCGAAGGGCGTGCGCGACCTGGTCACAGACCACGTCATCGCCGGCACCGGCTACCGTGTCGACATGCGCCGGCTGGCGTTCTTCGGCCCGTCGATCCTCGACCGGCTGGATTGCGTCGAGCACACGCCGCGCCTGTCGCGCAGTTTCGAGAGCTCGATTCCCGGCCTGCATTTCGTCGGCACGGCCGCCGCCAACAGCTTCGGCCCGATGCTCCGCTTCGCGTTCGGCGCCGGCTTCGCGTCGCGCCGGATCAGCACGCATCTCGCCCGCAGCCTGGTGCGCAACCGCAGCGCGGTCGGGACGGCAGGGGCCCGCTGGTCGAAATCGGCCGGTCTCGCCGGCACCTGACGGTCCGCCGCCGGCACCTGACGGTCCGGCCACGCGGGCACGGGGCGGCGCGCCGGTCCCCGCACGCGCGCTATCCTACGCGGCGCAGGTCCAGGGTGCGCGGATGTTCGCGGGAGCGGAGCAGCGGCGGCTCTTCCATCGTGCCGGGCGTGTGTCCGAACGGGAAGAACCGCGCCCGCCGCCGAGCCTCCGCCTCGTTCGCGTTCACCGGGAAGCGGTCGTAGTTGCGGCCGCCCGGATGGGAGACGTGGTGCGTGAGCCCGCCCAGGCTCCGCCCGCTCCAGCGGTCGTACACGTCGAATACCAGCGGCGTGTGCGGCTGCACCGTCGGATGCAGGGACGACGGCGGGTTCCACGCCTTGAACCGCACCCCGCCCACGTACTCTCCGGCGCGATCGGTCGGATCGAGCGGCACCGCGCGGCCGTTGCAGGCGAGCACGTAGCGCTCCTCCACCCAGCCGCTGACGCGGGTCTGCACGCGCTCCACCGAACTGTCGACATAGCGCACCGTGCCGCCGCCGCCTGGCTCCTCCCCCAGCACGTGCCAGGGTTCCAGCGCGTGACGCAGCTCGAGTCCCATCCCGCGCAGGCTCACTTCGCCGATCTGCGGGAAGCGGAAGGCGAGATGCGGTTCGAACCAGGCCGGATCGAGGGGGAAGCCGAGGCTCGACAGCTCCTCGACCGCATCCGCGAAATCCTGCGCGGCATAGTGCGGCAGCATGAAATCGTCGTGCACGCGGGTGCCCCAGTGCACGAGCCGCCGCTCGTAGGGGCGTTCCCAGAACGCCGCGATGGCCGAGCGCATCAGCAGCATCTGGGCGGCCGACATGCGCGCATGGGGCGGCATCTCGAGCGCGCGGAACTCCACCAGGCCGCGGCGGCCTGAACTCGTCTCAGGCGCGTACAGCTTGTCGATGCAGAACTCGGTCCGGTGCGTGTTGCCGGTCATGTCCGCGAGGATGTTGCGGAACAGCCGGTCGGTCAGCCAGGGCGCCACCGGCTCCTTGGCGCGGATCTGCGAGAAGGCGATCTCGAGTTCGGCCAGGCTGTCCTGCCGCGCTTCGTCGACGCGCGGGTGCTGGCTGGTGGGGCCGATGAACTGGCCGCTGAACAGGAAGGACAGGCTGGGATGGTTGTGCCAGAACCCGACGAGCGACTTCAGCAGGTCGGGGCGGCGCAGGAAGGGCGAATCGGCGGGGCTCGCGGCCCCCATCACCACGTGGTTGCCGCCGCCCGTGCCGACATGCCGGCCGTCGAGGTTGAACTTCTCGGTGGCGAGGCCGACCTGGCGTGCCTCCTCGTACAGCTCCTCGATGCGCGCGACCATCTCGGCCCAGCTCGCGGCGGGATGCACGTTCACCTCGATCACGCCGGGGTCCGGCGTGACGGAGAAATGCACGAGCCGCTCGTCCTCGGGCGGCAGGTAGCCTTCCAGGATGATCTTGCGCCCGACCTCGGCCGCCGTGTCCTCGATCGCGGCCGACAGCGCGAGCCAGTCCTCGGCCGCGGTGAGCGGCGGGAAGAAGATGTGCAGCAGCCCGTCGCGCGCCTCCACCGTCAGGGCGGTTCGCACGACCGAGGGATCGCTCTCCCCCACCACCGGCAGATCCTGCGGCACCGGGCGGAAGCGCTCGATCGCGGCGCCGGGGCCGTCGACCACCCGCATCGCCTGGGCGGAGGGCAGGGGCGGCTTCGGCGCGAACGGATCGGGCGGGACGTCGACCTCCAGGTCCTCGTCGCTGACCCAGGGCAGGCTCTCGAGCGGCAGGCGCAGCCCGATCGGGCTGTCGCCCGGGATCAGGAACAGCTCGCCGGCGCGGAAGAACCACTGGCCGGACTGCCAGCGCCGCGCGCCGTCCCGGATGACGCGGCGCAGCGGCAGCACGCTGCCGACCGCGGCGCCGAGGCCCTGGCCGAACACGCGCGACAGCCGCGCGCGCTCCATCGGGTCGCGCAGCTTCGACTCTTCCGCCAGCACGTTGGCCGGCAGCCGGTGCTCCTTCCACAGATAGTAGTGCGTGTCCTCGTGCGCCGGGATGACCAGCGCCGGATCGACCTGCAGCCGCTCCGCGAGGCGGGCCGCGAAGGTCGCGGCGTCGCGTGCGGTCGCGTCGTCGCGGTCCTCGACCGAGGCGAGCAGGGCACGGTCGCGCCACACCGGCTCCCCATCGGCGCGCCAATGCGCGAGCAGCGCCCAGCGGGGCAGCTGCTCCCCGGGATATTGCTTGCCCATCCCGTGCTGCAGCACCGCGCCGGGCGACCATCTGTCGATCAGCCGGCGGATCAGCCGTTCGGCATAGACCTGCTTGGTCGGGCCGAGGGCGGCCGTGTTCCACTCGGGCGCGTCCATGTCGGAGGCGGAGACGAAGGTCGGTTCGCCCCCCATGGTCAGCCGCACCGCGCCGCGGGCGAGCGCGCGGTCGACTTCGGCGCCCCGCGCCAGGATCGCCTGCCAGGTCGCCTCGGCATAGGGCTTGGTCGTGCGGGGTGTCTCGCGGATGCGGCGGACCGACATCTCGAAGTCGAACGTGACCTCAGCCTTCTCCACCATGCCGGTGATCGGCGCGGCCGAGATCGGGTCGGGGCTCGCGGCCAGCGGGATGTGGCCTTCGCCGCAGAACAGGCCGGAGGTGGCGTCGAGCCCGACCCAGCCGGCGCCGGGCAGGTAGACCTCCGCCCAGGCGTGCAGGTCGGTGAAGTCGGCTTCGGGTCCGGGCGGCCCCTCCAGCGGCTTCACGTCGGGGGCGAGCTGGATCAGGTAGCCGGAGACGAAGCGCGCCGCGTAGCCGAGGTGGCGCAGCATCTGCACGAGCAGCCAGGCGGAATCCCGGCAGGAACCCTTGCCGCCGCCCAGCGTCTGTTCCGGCGTGAGCACGCCGGGCTCCATCCGCACGATGTACTCGACGCGGCGCTGCACCATGGTGTTCAGCTCGACCAGCATCTGCACGGTCGGCCGTTCGCCACGGGGCACTTGTGCGAGCAGGGCGGCGAGCAGCGGGCCGGCCGCTTCGGCGCGACGGTACGGGGCGAGTTCGTGGTCCAGGACGGGGTCGTAGGCGAACGGGGTGGTTTCCGCCTCGGGCTCGAGGAAGAAGTCGAACGGGTTGATCGTCACCATGTCGGCGACGAGATCGACGGTGATCTCGAACCGGTCGACGCGTTCGGGGAAGACGACGCGGGCGAGGTGGTTGCCCTGCGGATCCTGCTGCCAGTTCAGGAAATGCGGCTTGGGCTCGATCTTCAGGTCGTAGCTGACGATCGCCGTGCGCGCATGCGGTGCGGGGCGCAGCCGGATGGTCTGCGGGCCGAGCGTGACGAGCCGGTCGTAGTGGTAGGAGGTGCGGTGGGTCAGCGCGACGTGCAGCGGCATAGGGCTCTCGTTCCGGAACGCTGGTGTGACGAACGGCCGATGGTGCGTTGCAGCACGCTGGACCGGAATCGCGCAAGCGTGAAGCGCCCTCCCGGTCTTGGCGCGCGGGCCCGTGATGCCATCTCCGAGCGCACGATGTGTCCGGTCGGGACGGCGGATGCAATGATCGTGGTCGGATCCGACGCGGCGGCGCCTGCCGGTGACCGTGCGGGGTCCGAACCGTCGTCGTGAGGGGAGCGCTAACTGGCGCCCCTCTCGACCACCCCGCCGTCATCGCCTAACGTGAAGGATAGCCGTCCCGAGGTCCCGCCTCCGGACCGGGGGGAAACGAACAGCGATTTTTCGGGAGAGATGATGTCTAGTCTCAGCTATGCCGCACCCACGACGGTGGATGAGGCGGTCAAACTCCTTGCCGGTGCCTCCGGCCTCGCCAAGGTCCTCTCTGGTGGCACCGACCTTCTGGTGCAGTTGCGCGCCGGGCGCCTGAAGCCGGACCTGATCGTCGACACGAAGAAGATCCCCGGCATCATCGGCATCCGCAAGGGCTCCGACGGCGGGTTCGTGATCGGCGCCGCGACCCCGGGTGCCGAGGTCGAAGCCAATGCCGAACTGAACGCCGCGTGGCCGGGCATCGTGGAAGCGCTCGACCTGATCGGCTCCACCCAGGTGCAGGGCCGTTGCTCGCTCGCCGGCAACCTGTGCAACGCCTCGCCGGCCGCCGACAGCGTGCCCGCGCTGTTCGCCGCGGGCGCGATCGCGGTCGTGGTGGGCGGCAAGGGCAAGCGCGAAGTCCCCGTCGAGCAGATCCCGACCGGCCCCGGCCGCACCTCCCTCGGCAAGGACGAGTTCATCCTGGAGTTCAAGCTGCCGCCGCGTGGCGCCCGCTCCGGCGATGCGTATCTCCGCTTCATCCCGCGCACCGAGATGGACATCGCGGTGGTGGGCTGCGGCATCAACGTGACGCTGGACGAGAAGGGGGTCTGCACCGCCGCGCGCGTGGCGCTGGGTGCGGTGTCGCCGACCGTGATCATGGTGCCGGAAGCGGCGCAGGTGCTGGTCGGGCACACGCTGGACGCCGACACGCTGGCGAAGCTGGACGCCGCGGCGCAGGCGGCGGCAAAGCCGATCACCGACAAGCGCGGCACGGTCGAGTATCGCAAGAAGGTGGCGGGCGTGCTGGCTCGCCGGGTGGCGGCGATCGCCTTCGATCGTGCGCAGGGCAAGACGAACGGGAAGGCGCACTGAGATGGCGAAGCAACACGTCACTGCCGTGATCAACGGCGAGGAGACCGAGTTCCTGTGCGAAACCCAGCAGACCATGCTGGACGTGCTGCGCGACGTGATCGGCCTGACCGGCAGCAAGGAAGGCTGCGCGTCGGGCGATTGCGGCGCCTGTTCGGTGATCGTGGACGGCCGGCTCGTGTGCTCCTGCCTGATGCTGGGCGTGGAGGCCGAGGGCAAGACGATCACGACGATCGAGGGTGTCGCCGACGGCGAGACTCTGCATCCGGTGCAGCAGAAGTTCCTCGAGCATGCGGCGCTGCAGTGCGGCTTCTGCACGCCGGGACTGATCGTCGCGGCGAAGGCGTTGCTGGACGAGAATCCCAACCCAACTGAGACCGAGGCCCGCTACTGGCTGGCCGGCAACCTGTGCCGCTGCACCGGCTACGACAAGGTGATCCGTGCCGTCATGGACGCCGCGGCGGTGATGCGAGGAGAGGCAGCCCGATGAACTACGTCGCATCCGATCTCAAAGTCGTCGGCACCCGCCCGGTTCGTCCCGACGGTGTCGACAAGGTGACCGGCCGCGCGGTGTTCGCAGCCGATACGCGCGCCGCGGGCATGCTGTGGGGCAAGATCAAGCGCTCCCCGCACGCGCATGCGCGGATCCTGTCGATCGACACGTCCAAGGCGGCGGCGCTGCCGGGCGTGAAGGCCGTGGTGACCGCGGCCGACTTCCCCGACATCCCCTCGGAAGAGGCGTTCGTCGGCGAGGGTCCGATGAACTTCCGCGACCTTGCGCTGAACGTCATGGCGCGCAGCAAGGCGCTGTATGAGGGCCACGCGATCGCCGCCGTCGCCGCGACGACGCAGGAGATCGCGGATCGCGCGCTCGAGCTGATCGACGTGCAGTACGAGGTGCTGCCCTTCGTGATCGACGTCGAGGCCGCGATGGCCCCCGACGCGCCGATCCTGCACGACGACCTGTTCACCGCGGGCGTCAATCCGAAGGCCGAGAAGCCGTCCAACATCGCCAAGGTCGTCACCTTCAAGAAGGGCGACGTCGAGGCGGGCTTCAAGGACGCCGAGGTGGTGGTCGAGGGCCGCTACACGACCCAGCCGGTGCACCAAGCCTATATCGAGCCGCATGCCTGCCTCGCCAGCTACCAGCCGGACGGGCAGGTCTCGATCCACGCCTCGAGCCAGGGCCATTTCATGGTCCGCGCCTACACGGCGAAGCTGCTGGGCATGGACATGGCGAACATCCGCGTGAACCCCGCCGAGATCGGCGGCGGCTTCGGCGGCAAGACGCTGATCTACCTGGAGCCCGTCGCGGTCGCCCTGTCCAAGAAGGCGGGCCGGCCGGTGAAGATCCAGATGACGCGGGAAGAGGTGTTCCGCGGCTCCGGCCCGACCTCCGGCGCCACGGTCGAGGTGAAGATCGGCGCGAAGAAGGACGGCACGATCGTCGCCGCCCAGCAGGTGCTGAAGTATCAGGCCGGCGCGTTCCCCGGCTCGCCGATCGGCCCCGGCTGCATGTGCGGCTTCGCCATGTATGACCTGCCGAACGTCGACGTGGTCGGCTACGACGTCGTCTCCAACCGCCCGAAGGTCGCGGCCTATCGCGCCCCCGGCGCCCCGATCACCTCCTTCGCGGTCGAGAGCGCGATCGACGATCTCGCCCGCAAGCTGGGCATGGATCCGCTGACCCTGCGTGAGAAGAACGCGGCGAAGAACGGCACCAAGACGCATTACGGCCCGGTGCACCAGAACATCGGCTTCACCGCCGTGCTGGACGCCGTGAAGGCGCATCCGCACTGGAAGACCCCGGTGAAGGACGGCCAGGGCCGCGGCCTCGCCGTGGGCTTCTGGTTCAACATCGGCGGCGAGTCGACCGCGACCGTGCACGTGAACGAGGACGGGTCCGTTACCGTGGCCACGGGCAGCCCCGACATCGGCGGCTCCCGCGCGTCGATGGGCATGATGGTGGCCGAGGTGCTGGGCATCGACGTCGCCCGCGTGAAGGCGACGGTGGCCGACACGGCCTCCATCGGGTTCACCCATCTGACCGGCGGGTCCCGGGTCACCTTCGCGACCGGCATGGCGGCGACGCAGGCGGCCGAGAAGGTGGTCGACGACCTGAAGAAGCGTGCCGCGGCGACCTGGGAAATCCCGGTCGAGGCGGTGGAGTGGAAGGACGGCAAGGCCTATCCGGCGGGTTCCAACGCCGGCGCGTTCGAGCCGCTGGATCTCGCGGCGCTGGCGCTGAAGGCGGCGCGGACCGGTGGTCCGATCGTGGCCGAGGTGTCGGTGAACGCGCAGGGCGCGGGTGCGGGCTTCGGTGCGCATATCTGCGACGTGTCGGTCGACAAGGAGACCGGCCATGTCACGATCGAGCGCTACACCGCGGTGCAGGACGTCGGCCGTGCGATCCACCCGAGCTACGTGGAAGGCCAGATCCAGGGCGGCGCGGCGCAGGGCATCGGCTGGGCGCTGAACGAGGAGTACATCTACAACGCCAAGGGGCAGATGGAGAATCCGGGCTTCCTGGATTACCGCGTGCCCGTGGCCTCCGACGTGCCGATGATCGAGGCGGTGCTGGTCGAGGTGCCGAACCCGCGCCATCCGTTCGGCGTGCGCGGCGTGGGCGAGGTGCCGATCGTGCCGCCGATGGCCGCCATCGGCAACGCGATCAAGAGCGCGACCGGCGTGCGCATGCCGGACCTGCCGATGTCGCCGCCGAAGGTCCGCGCCGCTCTCGACGCCGCGGGCTGAGCGGGGCTTCGTGCCCACGGTCCACTTCTCCTCCGGCTCCGGCTGCCAGGCCTTCACGGGCGGGCAGTCGGAGGTCGAGGTCGAGGCGACCACCTTCCGCCGGCTTGTCCTGGAACTGGAGCAGCGGTTTCCGGGCCTGGGCAAGCAGGTGGAGGAGGGGATGGCCGTCGCGATCGACGGCGAGATCTTCCAGGACGCGTACCACGCGGAACTCAAGGCGGGGAGCGAGATCTACCTGATCCCGAAGATCGCGGGGGGGTAGGGGGCGACCGGCGATCACGGCGTCGTCGAAATTGCGGCGAGCGTGGATTGTTTGCTACTCCGGCGCGCGGCGTGATCGCGCCTCGCTCCCGCTGAGTCTCACGTCGGACCGGATGCCGAGCGGTGATGTCGCCCGCGCAGATTACCGCCGTTCCGGAGACGCGTACCCGCATGCGCCGCATCGTCCTCATCGGGAACTGCCAGGCTCAGGCCATGACAGCTCTCTATCGCCGCTTCGTTGCGCCCCGCACCGGCGACGAGGTGACCTATGTCGCCTCCTACGAGAACCTGACCGATGAGGGGCGGCGGGCGGTGGAATGCGCCGACATCGTGGTGCAGCAACTGTTCGGCGTCGCGCCGCTGATCGACCTCGATGACGTCACGACCAGCGCGCAACGCCTGCTGATCCCTAATGTCAGCGCGTCCTTCCTGTGGCCGTATGCCGGTCAACCCCATCCGAAGAATGCCCCGCGTCCGTTCCTGGCGGCTGGGGCTTACGTCGGCGAAGCGGGCGATTCCTATCTCAATCGACTGATCCTGAAGGGTGTCGATCCGGACGCGGCCGTTGCCGAGTATGTCGGGCTCGACATTGCCAGCAAGGCCAATCTCGACCGGCTGTTCGAGCTGGTGATGGATCGCCAGCGTTCGCGCGACGATGCCTCCGGCTACCGCGTGGCCGAGGTGATCGAGCGACACTTCCGCGACGAACCGATCTTCCTCACGCCGCACCATCCCAACCTGCGCGTCACGATGGTCGTCGCCACCGAACTGTTCAGGCAGCTCGGTGCATCCCAGGACGATATCGACCTGATGCGCGCCTGCGTGCACGTCACCCCGTTTCCGAAAGAGGAGCTGCCGGTCCATCCGGGCGTTGCGCGGCATTTCGGCTTGCGATGGGTCACGGATGACCGCCGCTACGGCTTCCTGCGAGAGGGCCGCTTCACGTTCGTCGAGTACGCCCATCGCTATGTTCGTTTCATCTGGAACGAGGCGCTGGCGGAAGGACTCAGCCTGGCCCATGCCGGTGATCCGGTCGCGGCCGAACGCCTGCTGCGCGACGGGCTCGCGCAGAGTCCGCAGTCCGGCTCCGGATGGGAAGGGCTCAGCCGCGTACTTCATCGGCTTGGCAGGAAGTCGGAGGCGGTGGATGCGGCCCGTCGGGCCGTTGCCGCCGAACCTGATGGTGCTGCCCTGCACGTCCATCTCGGGCACATGCTCCGCCATAACGGTGAGATGGTCGAGGCTGAGATATCCCTTCGGCGCGGCATCGAACTCCAGCCGACCGAGTCACATTTCCACGCGCTGCTGGGGCATCTTCTGCGAGATCTGGGGCGACTGGACGAGGCTGCGGCCTCGCTCCGGACAGCCATCCGTTTCGATCCGTACTCGGCGCATCTCCACGGAGAGCTCGCGACGACCCTCGAGCAGCAAGGCGCGCTGGACGAGGCGGAACGGATGAGGCGCCGTGCAGTGGCGCTCGACCCGGTGGAACCCCGTCATCGGCGAGCTCTCCTCGACCTGCTGGTCCGCCGCGACCGCCTGCCGGACGCGATCGCGGAAGTGCGTGCTCTGCTGCAAGCGGATCCGGACGATCTTTCGACGCTGCAGATGCTGGTCGGATTGTTGGAACGGGGAGGGCAAGGACGCGCAGCGCTCGAAGCGCAGCAACGCGTGATCAACGCCGCGCCGGGGGACTGGCGCCATCAGCATCGGCTGAGCGAGATGCGTGAGCGGCTGGGTGACCTCGAGGGGGCGATCGACGCGGCGCGGTGGGCCGTGGCTTTGGCGTCTTCGGAACGCGAGGCCCGCCTTCACCTCGCGGGGCTGCTGCGGAAGGCGGGAGCGGGCGAGGAGGCGTTGACCGAGCTTCGACTGCTCGCGGCTGCGGATCCCGGCGATTGCGCACTGCGGTTCGACATCAGCACGGAGCTGGCGCGGGCGGGGGATATGGCCGGGGCTCTGCCATTCGCGGAAGAGGCGGTCGCGCTCGCCCCCCAGAACCCTGTGGCCCAGGCGCATCTGGGCCACCTTCTGCTGACCATGGGCCGGTTGGACGAGGCCGAAGCGCCCTTGTCCTGGGCTGCGTTGCTGCGGCCGCAGGATGCGCATGCCCACCATCAGCTCAGCGTCCTGATGGAGCGACGAGGTCGCTCCCCCCTGGCGATCGTCATGGCCGAACGAGCCGCGGCGCTCGATCCCGCCCGTGTGGAGCGGTTCATCCACCTCGCGCACCTGCGGATGCGGCGGCAGGATCATCCAGGAGCGGAAGAGGCGCTTCTGACCGCGTGTGAGCGTGCCCCAGCCAATGCCCAGGCGCGCGTGATCCTGAGCGCTCTGTACGAGCGTCTGGGGCGCCGGGATGAAGCCCTGACCCTCGCGAAACAGGCGGTCGAGCTCGCGCCCGGCAATGCCGATGCGCTGGCTCAACTCGGGTTCCTGATGATGCAGTCCGGACAGATCGAGGCAGCCGAACGGCTGTTGCGCGAAGCCGTCGCGGGTCACGACGGTCACCCGCATCATCACCACCAACTGAGCGAAGTGCTGAGCCGGCTCGGCCGACACGACGAGGCGGTCTCTGCAGCGCGGCGCGCCCTGGCGCTCGATCCCGACAATGCAAGGCGACGCGCGCATGTCGCGCATGTCCTCAGCCTTGCAGGGCGCGAGACCGAAGCGGACACGACGCTCCGGGAGGCGATCCGTCTGCGGCCGGACGATCATGATCTGCACGTACGCCTCGCCGCCCTCCTGGTGCGCTGCGGGCGTCCAGCCGACGCCATTCCGATCGCGCGGACAGCCGTCTCCCTGGCGCCGCGGGTCGCCGCGGCCCATTCACACCTCGCCGTTGCTTTGGAGCAAATCGGGGCAGGAGGGGAGGCGCTGGAGGCTTATCGTGCCGCGCTACGGCTCGATCCGGAAAATGGCTCCTATCGCGCGCGTGCGGAGACGCTCGAACGGGGTCTGGCAGCTCTCCAGGGCGCCTGATCACGGGTGGCCTTGGCCGCTTGGCCGCCTGACCCGCTTAGCCCCCGTGTCCCCACCTCAACGCACCGACGCCATCGCCTCCTGCCCGACGGTGACCCCCGTCAGGTACATCGTCACATCCCCGAACCAGCGCGTCTCGAAGCTCATCCGCACCGGAATGGGCGGCGTGTTCGGGGCGACCTGGGCCAGCCAGGCCATGCCGTGCAGCGGCTTGCGGTCCGCCTCCCGATTGCCCTGCAGGCGGAACCCGGCGATCAACTCCCCCTGGAAGCTGCAGCGCAGCGCCGGCCCGGCGTAGCTCGATCGACCGGTGGGCGCCAGCGTCTCCTGGCCGTCCGTCCGGGCCGCGATCTCCGTCGCGCGCCGCCCGTCATAGGTGTGCACCGTCGACTCGCACCGGCCCGTGTCCGCGACCTGATGGATCAGGTCGGCGATCGCGCTCAGGTTGTCGATCGTGTTCGCCTGCACAGCAGGGGGGACCGGCTCCCGTTCGCCTTCATTGGGCGGGACCAGCGCGCGGATCAGCGGTTTGCCATCCCGATAGTCGATGCGCGCGACCCGCGGCTCTCCGTGCCACTCCCCCACGCCCTGGAACTCGCGCGGCACCGGCGCGCCGGCCTGCCAGGTGCCGTCCACCTGGTTGAACTGATGGCCCCGGTAGAAGAACCCCACCAGCCCGGTGGTCCGATAGGCAAGGCGCATCTGGTAGGTCCAGGGGCCGAGACCGAACCCCGCCTCGACCTCGGCAACCGGCAGGCCGGCGGCATAGGTCCGGTATTCGGCCCGCAGTTCGGCCGCGCCCGCGGGACCCGCACCGAGACCCGTGATCATCAGGCTCGCCATCCCGAGGCAGGGACGCGCGATGCCCCGCGGGATCAGGCGCCGCAGCGCAGGACTCGTCCTCATGCCGCCGACCCGTCCCTCATGCTCTCGACCGACCCGTGATCCCTTCGACTTATGTTGCACTGCATGAAAGGCAAGCCCCGGCGGCCGGCGAGGGCGGGTTCACAACCCCCGCGCCGCCGCCTAGCTTCCCCCGATTCGAATCCAGGAGGAGCGCCAGATGGCAGGGATGATGGAAGGCAAGGTCGCGGTGGTCACCGGGGCCGGCGGCGGAATCGGGCGCGAGATCGCCATCATGATGGCGGCGGCGGGGGCCAAGGTGATCGTCGCCGATATCGGCGCCTCGTTGACCGGTGAGGGCGGCTCCGCCACCCCGGCCGAACAGACCAAGGCGATGATCGAGCAGAAGGGCGGCCAGGCCGCGATCTGCACGGAATCCGTCGCGAGCTGGAGCGGCGCGCAGAAGATCATCCAGTCCGCGCTCGACAATTTCGGCCGCATCGATGCCGTGGTGAACAATGCCGGCATCCTGCGCGACGTGATCTTCCACAAGATGACCGAGGACGACTGGCTGTCCGTCATCTCGGTGCACCTGAACGGCAGCTTCTTCGTCTCCCGCGCGGCGGCGGAGCACTACCGCAAGCAGGAGAGCGGCACGTTCGTGCACATGAGCTCGACCTCGGGCCTCATCGGCAATTTCGGCCAGGCCAACTACGCCGCCGCCAAGCTGGGGATGACGGCGCTGTCGAAGTCGATCGCGCTCGACATGCAGCGCTACAACGTGCGCTCCAACTGCATCGCGCCCTTCGCCTGGAGCCGCATGACCAGCTCCATCCCGGCGACCACGCCGGAGCAGCAGGCCCGCGTCGCCAAGATCCAGCAGATGACGCCGGACAAGAACGCGCCGATGGCGGTGTTCCTGTCCTCGGATGCGGCGAAGGGCGTGACGGGCCAGGTGTTCGGCTGCCGGATGAACGAGATGATCCTGTTCAGCTCGCCCCGGCCGATCCGCATCGTGCACAGCGCCGAGGGCTGGACGCCGGAGACCATCGCCGAACGCTGCATCCCCGCGATGAAGGCGGCCTTCATGCCGCTCGATCGATCGGGCGAGGTGTTCGGCTGGGATCCGGTCTGACGTGACGCGACACCGGGGGCGGGACGTGATCCGCCCCCGGTCCAGCCCTCGCATGGACGTGCGACACACGCCTCTCCGGTCCGCTGGCGGATGAGCGATCGCCATGCGCCCCGGCCCGAAGCCGCGGGCACGCCGCCGGTCCATCAGGTCGCCATCATCGGTGGCGGCTTCGGCGGGATCGGCATGGCCATCCGCCTGCGCCAGGCCGGGGTCGACGATTTCGTCCTGGTCGAGCAGGCAAGCGCGATCGGCGGCACCTGGCGCGACAACCACTACCCCGGCTGCGCCTGCGACATTCCCGCCAATCTCTATTCGCTGTCCTTCGCGCCGCGCGCCGCATGGTCGCGCCGCTATCCCACGCAGCCGGAGATCCTGGACTATTTGAACGACTGCGTCGCCCGCTTCGGCCTGCAACCCCACCTGCGGCTGGGGGCGGCCATGGAGGAGGCGGTGTTCGACACGGCGCGCGGCCTCTGGTGCCTGCGTCTCGCGAATGGCGCGCGGATCGAGGCGCGGATGCTCGTGTTGTCGGTGGGGCTGCTCCAACGCCCGGCCATCCCCGCGATCGAAGGGCTCGACCGCTTCGCCGGCGCCTGCTTCCACTCGGCGCGCTGGGACCATGGTGTCGAGCTGGCGGGCAAGCGCGTGGCGGTGATCGGTACCGGCGCCAGCGCGATCCAGTTCGTGCCGAGGATCGCCGAACAGGCGGCGCAGCTCGATCTGTATCAGCGCACGCCGCCCTGGATCCTGCCGAAGCACGATCCGCCGGCCGGCAGGCTGCGCCGGCAGGCGTTGCGCGTCGTGCCGCTGCTGCGCCGCACGCTTCGCGCCGTGACCTACTGGCAGCACGAGGTGCGCGCCGTCGGCTTCGTGCTCGCACCGCGGCTGATGGAGGCGGTGGAACGCCGTGCGCGCAGCTACGCCAAGCGGCAACTCGCGGATGGCGACGTCCGCGCGGCGATGACGCCGGCATACCGCATCGGCTGCAAGCGCATCCTGCTGTCGAACGACTTCCTGCCGGCCTTGAACCGGTCGAACGTGACGCTGCTCACCCGGCCGATCACCCGTGTGACCCCGCACGGTGTGTGCACCGAGGACGGTGTGGAGCGGCCGGCCGACATCCTGATCCTCGCCACCGGCTTCCGCGCGTCCGACCCGCTGGGCGATCTGCGCATCGTCGGGCGCGATGGCGCCGACCTGGCCCAGGCCTGGCGCGACCGCGTGCCGACCCGCCTCGGCTTGGCGGTGAACGGGTTCCCGAACCTGTTCCTGCTGGGCGGTCCCAACACCGGCCTCGGCCACAACTCCGTGGTGTTCATGCTGGAGGCGCAGATCGACCACGTGCTGGATTGCCTGCGCCGGATGTGGTCGCGCCGTGCCGCCGAGATCGAGGTGACCGCGCAGGCGGTGCGCAGCGCGGAGGCCGACCTGCAGCGGCGCATGGCCCGTACCGTGTGGATGTCGGGATGCCGGAGCTGGTATCTCGACGCCACCGGCCACAACACCGCGCTCTGGCCGGGCTTCAGCATCGGTTACTGGCTGCGGACCCGTTTCACGGCGCGGTCGGTGTATCGCCTGCGCGACGAGCCCGCGCAGGCGAGCGCCGTCCCGCCGGAGCCGTGACGACGACGTGGCCCGGTCGCGGCGTCTCGGGATTGAGGCGCCGGGGGAGGCGGGGCAGATTGCCCGCATCATGACCTCCACACTCTCCAGCGTCCTGTTCGATCCGCGGCGCATCGCGCTGATCGGCGCTTCCACCGACGCCGCGCGGCTCACCGCGCGCGCCCAGGTCTATCTTCGCCGCCACGGCTTCACCGGGGAGCTGTTCCCGGTGAACCCGCGCGCCGAGACGGTGCTGAACGAGCGCGCCTACAAGTCGCTGCGCGACGTTCCGGGACAGGTCGACTTCGCCTACGTGCTGGTGAACACGCAGAACGTCGAGGCGGCGATCGGCGATTGCGTCGCCCGCGGCGTGCCGGTCGCCTGTGTGCTGGCCGATGGGTTCGCCGAGGCGGGGCCGGAGGGCGTCGCGCTGCAACGGCGCATCGTCGACGCCGCGCATGCGGGCGGGCTGCGGCTGCTCGGCCCCAATTCCATGGGCGTCATCAACGTCCCCGCGCGCACCGCCTGCTCGGTCAACGCGGTGCTGGAGATCGACGCGCTTCCCGCCGGCCGCTGGTCGCTCGTGTCGCACTCCGGCAGCGTCATGGGCACGCTCGCCTCCCGCGCGGCGGCCCGTGGCGCCGGTTTCGCCAAGATCGTCGGCACCGGCAACGAGGCCGATCTGTCGGCGGGCGAGATCGCCGACATGCTGGTGGACGATCCCGACACCGACGCGATCCTGCTGTTCCTGGAAACGATCCGCCGTCCCGACCTGTTCGAGCGCGCGGCCCGTCGGGCGCATGCGGCCGGCAAGCCGATCGTCGCCTACAAGCTCGGCCGGTCGGAGGCAGCGGCGAAGCTCGCCACCACCCACACCGGCGCGCTGGCCGGATCGGATGCCGCCGCCGACGCGTTCTTCCGCGCCGTCGGCATCGTGCGCGTCGACCAGTTGGAGGCGCTGCTGGAAATCCCGCCGCTGCTGCTGGGGCGCCGTCCCGTGGAGAACCCGAAGCGGGCCGTGCGCATCGTCACCACCACCGGCGGCGGCGGTGCGATGGTGGTGGACCGCCTCGGCATCGCGGGCATCGCCACCGCGCACATGCTCGACACGACGCTCGCCGGCGCGAGCCGCGATTTCGTCGCCACTGCGCTGAACGACGCGCGCGACGCCGACGACGCCGACCTCGCCGTCGCGGTGATCGGCAGCTCCGCCCAGTTCCGACCGCAGGAAGGCGTGGCCGGCGTGATCGCGGCGAAGGGCCGCAACCCGATCTGCGCCTTCCTGGTGCCGGAGGCGCCCGCCGCGCTGCGGCTGCTGTCCGGGTCCGGCGTCGCCGCGTTCCGCACGCCCGAGGCCTGCGCCGACGCCGTGCGCGCCTACCTCGCCTGGCAGCCGCCGCGCCCCGTGCCCGATGCCGGCGACGTCGCCCCCGCCCGCGCTCTGCTGGGTGCCGCCGGGGACGAGCCCGGCGCGCGCGCGGTCTTCGCCGCACTCGGCCTGCCGAACGGCGCGGTGGCGGTCGATCCCGACGCCCCGCCGCCACTCGCCTATCCCGTGGCCCTGAAGGCCGTCTCCGCCACCATCGCCCACAAGACCGAAGCCGGCGCAGTCGCGCTCAACATCCAGGACGCCGCCGCGTTGCGCACCGCCGCGGCTGGGATGCGCGCGCGGCTGGGGGACCAGATCAGCGGCTTCATCGCGCAGCCGATGGCGAAGGGCCTCGCCGAGGCGATCCTCGGCTACCGCCGCGATCCGCTGGTCGGGCCGGTGGTCGCGCTGGGGGCCGGCGGCGTGCTGGCCGAGGTGTACCGCGACGTGGTCCTCCGCCTCGCGCCCGTCACCGAGACCGAGGCGAGGGGGATGATCGCCGAGGTCCGTGGCCTCGCGCCCGCCCGCGGCTATCGCGGCCTGCCGAAGGGCGATCTCGACGCGCTCGCCCGCGCGGTCGCCGCGTTCTCGCGCCTCGCCGCGCTGGAGGAGGTGACGGAGGCGGAGGTCAATCCGCTGATCGTGCTGCCGGAGGGGCAGGGCGTGGTGATGGCCGACGCGCTGCTGGCGTGAGCCTCCCCCGAATCCCCCTCTCCCCTTGCGGGAGAGGGACGGGGTGAGGGGGCGACCGGGGCGAACGCACCGCCGTCACCAACCTCCGGCACCCCCTCCACCCAGCCCCCTCCTGCAAGGGGAGGGGGGGCATCCTTCGGGCTCGCCCTCCACCGCGGCCGGCACCGCGCCCTCGCGCTCTACACGATCGCCACCGGCCGCACCGGCGCGCCCGTCGCGCCCTTGAACTTCGTGGCCAGCAGAATGAAGCACGGGGCGGAGACGCGATCCGCCGCGAGCTCCTCCAGCATCAGGTTCTCGATCAGGTAGACGCCGCACTCCGCCAGCACGAACTGGTGCACCGGCATCATCAGCCCGCCATCCGGGTTCGGCAGCACCTCCACCGCCATGTTGTCGGCGCCGATCGCGACCACGCCCTGGTCCACCAGCCAGCGCGCGCCGGCCACGTCGATCCCCGGCTCGCCATGCAGGTATTTCGCGTTGTCCACGCCGAAATGCCGGCCCCAGCCGGTGCGGATCAGTGCGATGTCGCCCGGCTGCACCGCGAAGCCGCCCGTATCGGCCGCGCGTTTCAGCTCGTCAGGCGTGATCGCGCGGCCTGGCGACAGATGCGCGCCGCCATCCAGCCCCGCCACGTCGAACAGCACGCCGCGCGTGATCATCGGCGGTGCGTTCTCGATGCCGAGCCGGGTCAGGCCCCAATCGGTCACGACGTCCGCGGCGCGGTTCCCGTTGTAGAGCATGTCGCCTTTGGAGAAGTGACCGAGCGCGTCGATGTGGGTGCCGACATGGGTGGTCATCTCGATACGCTCGAGATTGGTGCCCGCGTCGTTGCGTGCGCCCATGCCGCGGCGGCGCTTGATGCTGTCCTTCCAGGACGCCCAGATCGACATCAGGAACGGGGTCTGGTTCGGCGCCATGTAGGGTGCGCCCATCGCGATCTCGTGGCTGAGGTCGTAGACGCGCCCCTGTTGCACGCTGCCCAGCGCGGCGAGGCGCCGTTCGGGGGTCAGCAGGTTGCCGGCGCCGATCTGGTCCGTCGGTCCCCATTGGGCGTGGCTGTGCAGCAGGCCGGACATGTTGCGCTCCCCTCGTTTGCGCCGAACGTGCAACGCGGCGTGGCGGCCGGCAAGCTTCCGCTCCGGCGCGGCGCGGGCCAGACTGACTCTCCCGAACGAGACGAAGAGCGATGCCGAACGCGCCGACCGAGCCTGCCGCCCTGTCCCATCGACGTACCTGGTTGCTGCTTGCCGGTGCTTTCGTGACCTTCGCGGTGGGGGCGGGCAGCATGCACGCCTACACGGTCTTTCTCGTCGCCTTCATCGAGGCGTTCGGCTGGACACGCGCGGACGTTTCCGTCGCCTACGCCGTTTCCCAGCTCGTCACCGGCACCAGCTCGCCGCTGGTCGGCGTTCTCGTCGACCGGCTCGGTCCGAGGCGACTGATCCTGATCGGCGGCGCCGTGCTCGCGCTGGGCGCGTTCGCGACGAGCCACGCGACGTCGCTGTGGCAGATCGACGTGCTCTACGGCGTCGTCATGACCCTGGGCGCGAACTGCCTGGGACTCGTCGTGTTCGTGCCGCTGCTGTCGCGGCACTTCGTGCGCCGGCGCGGCATGGCGGTCTCCATCGTGCAGTCGGCAAATGGTTTCGCGCGTGCCTATTCCGCGCCGGTCACCACGCTGATGATCGACGGGCTGGGCTGGCGCGGGGCGTATCTGTGGCAGGGTGTGTTCGTCGCGGTGGTGATCGCGCCGCTCGCGATGCTGTTCCGCGGCACCGAACGCAGCGCCGCGCGATCGAGTGCCGACGCGCAAGGGTGGACGCTGCCGCAGGCGAGCCGCACGCCGCATTTCTGGCTGCTGATGGCGGTGTACCTGTTCACCGGCCTCGGCAGCTTCCTCGTCGCGCTGCACCAGCTCGCCTTCGCCATCGACGTGGGGTTCGACAAGCTCTACGCCGCCGGCGTCCTGGGCGCGGGCGCGTTCCTGTCGCTGCCGGGGGTGATCGTGACCGGCACGCTGTCCGATTATGTCGGGCGCGAGATCTCGGCCATCGTCACCTATGGCACGTCGATCATCGGCGTGGTGTGCGCGCTGCTGATCACCAGCCCGGACCAGCACGTGCTGCTCTGGCTGCACGCCTGCTTCTTCGGCCTGACCTGGGGCGCGCGGGGGCCGGCGATCACCGCGAAGACCGCGGATCTGTTCCCCGGCCCGCATCTCGGGACGATCCTGGGCGTGATCACGATCGGCACCGGCGCCGGCGCGGCGCTGGGGGCCTGGATGGCCGGGTTCGTGTTCGACGTGACCGGCAGCTACCGCGTCGCGTTCTGGCTCTCGATCCTGTTCTACCTGTGTGGCACGGTCGCGTTCTGGGCGCTCCGCCGTCCGCCTGCCGTGCGGGCCTGACATCATCCCGGGGTTGCCGCAAAAGACGGGCACCGGCTCTCGCTACGGGATTGCGCAACCGATCACAGGACTGTAGTTTGCCCAAATCATGGGCAATTGTCGTTCACAAAGCACACCTGCTGCACGCGAGTCGATCGCAGAGCCTCGCGTCCCACGGGCAGCCCCCGTCTTCGCCCCCATCGCGCTCGGCAACGACGTCGTCATCGACACGCCGGTCATCGTCGCCCCCATGTCCGGGGTCACCGACCTGCCGTTCCGCCGGACGGCCAAGCAACTCGGGGCCGGCATGGTGGTCTCGGAGATGATCGCCTCCTGGGCAATGATCCGGGAAAACCGCAAGACGCTCGACATGGCCGAGGTCGACGGGTGCGGCGGCATCTCCGCCGTGCAGCTCGCCGGCTGCGACCCGCAGGCGATGGCCGAGGCGGCGCGGCTGGCGGTCGACAAGGGCGCGCACCTGGTCGACATCAATTTCGGCTGCCCAGTGAAGAAGGTGGCGGTCGGCCAGGCGGCGGGGTCCGCGTTGATGCGGGACGAGACCGCTGCGGCGGCGATCCTGCAGGCCACCGTGCGCGCCGTGTCGGTGCCGGTCACGCTCAAGATGCGCATGGGCTGGGACCACCAGAGCCTGAACGCGCCGCGGCTCGCCCGCATCGCGGAAGAGGCCGGGATCCGCATGGTCACGATCCACGGCCGCACCCGCCAGCAATTCTACACCGGCACCGCGGATTGGGATTTCGTCCGCCAGGTGAAGGAGGCGGTCCGGCTGCCGGTGATCGTCAATGGCGACATCCTGACCGAGGAGGACGCGCTCGAGGCGCTGTCCCGGTCCGGCGCGGATGGCGTGATGATCGGCCGCGGCTGCTATGGCCGGCCGTGGTTCCCGGCCCAGGTGGCGCACCGCCTGCGCACCGGCCAGCCGCTGCCGGAGCCCGCGCTCGCACGGCAAAAAGCCATCATTCTCGGGCATTACGAGGCGATGCTGAACCGGTTCGGCAGCAACGCGGGTGTCCGGCTCGCGCGCAAGCACCTGTCCTGGTACTCCCGCGGCCTGCCTGGTTCGGCCGAGTTCCGCGCCGCCATGAACCGTATCCCCGAGGCTGCCGACGTGCTCCGACTGCTCGACGCGTTCTATGACCCGCTGATCGCCCGCGGCGTGACCCGCACGCCGCCCGCCCGCGACGCCCTGGCGCTGGAGGCCGCATGAGCTCCGTGATGGCCCGCGCCTCCCGCCTGATCGGCCGCCCCCGAGCGGTCGATTCGGCGGCGGTGCTGGGCGCGCTGCCGGTCCCGGTGGTGCTGCTGGATTCGGAGAACCGCTTCCGCCACGCGAACCATGCGGCAGAGCAGTTCCTGGGCATCTCGGCCGCGAGCCTCGCGCAGTTGCGGCTCGAGGATCTGGTCCCGACCGACAACCCGCTGTTCATGCTGATCGAGCAGGTGCGCCGCACCGAGGCGACCATCGCCGATCACGACCTGACGCTCGAAAGTCCCCGGCTGAACAAGCGCGGCATCACCGTGCAGGGCTCGCCGCTGCCCGAGGAGCCGGGCACCGTGCTGCTGATCATGCAGGACGCCTCGGCCGCGCGCGCGCTCGATCGGCAACTCGCCTTCCGGGGCGCGGCGCGCAGCGTCACCGGGATGGCGGCGATCCTCGCGCATGAGGTGAAGAACCCGCTCTCCGGCATCCGCGGTGCCGCGCAACTGCTGGAAGCGAGCGTGGCGCCCGAGGATCGGGAGCTGACCGTGCTGATCCGCGACGAGGCCGATCGGATTCGGGGCCTGGTGGATCGCATGGAGGCGTTCGGGGAGAAGCCGATCACCCGCGGGTCGGTGAACATCCACCGGGTCCTGGAACACGTGCGCAAGCTGGCGCAGTCGGGCTTCGCCGCGCACGTCCGCTTCGTCGAGAGCTACGATCCCTCGCTGCCGCCCGTGTGGGGAAACCGCGACCAGCTGGTGCAGGTGGTGCTCAACCTGGTGAAGAACGCGGCCGAGGCCGTAACCTACCCCGGCGCCTCCCATCCGGAGATCACCTTGTCCACCGGCTTCCATCACGGCGTCCGAGTCGCCGTCCCGGGGTCCTCGACCCGGCTCGACCTGCCGCTCTATGTGTGCGTGCGTGACAACGGACCCGGCATCCCCGACGACATCCGCCCGCATCTGTTCGAGCCGTTCGTGACGTCCAAATCGTCCGGAAGCGGCCTCGGACTTGCACTGGTGGCGAAGATCGTCGGCGATCATGGTGGGCTGATCGAAGTGGACAGCCGGCCGGGCCGGACCGAATTCCGGCTGCATCTGCCGGTGATCACCGAGAAGGAGAGCGACCTGTGACGCTGCCCACCGTCCTGGTCGCGGACGACGACCGGTCGATCCGCACGGTGCTGACCCAGGCGCTGGGCCGCTCCGGCTATCAGGTGCGCAGCACCGGCAACGCGGCCACGCTGTGGCGCTGGGTCGAGGAAGGGGAGGGCGACCTCGTCATCACCGACGTGGTCATGCCCGACGAGAACGGGCTCGACCTGATCCCCCGCATTCGCCGCATCCGCCCGGACCTGCGCGTCGTGGTGATGAGCGCGCAATCGACCCTGATGACCGCGGTGAAGGCGGCACAGCGCGGTGCGTTCGAATACCTGCCGAAGCCGTTCGACCTGCAGGAACTGCTGAGCGTGGTGGGCCGCGCGCTCGCCGCGCCATCGGAGCCCAGCGTCAGCGCGCCAGAGCCGCGCGACGCGGAGGAGCGCCTGCCCCTGATCGGCCGCAGCCCGGCCATGCAGGAGATCTACCGGACCATCGCGCGGCTCACGACCGCCGACCTGACGGTGATGATCAACGGCGAGTCGGGCACCGGGAAGGAACTCGTCGCGCGCGCGCTGCACGACTACGGGAAACGGCGCGGCGGCCCGTTCGTTCCCATCAACATGGCGGCGATCCCCCGCGAGCTGATCGAGAGCGAGCTGTTCGGCCACGAGCGGGGCGCCTTCACCGGCGCCACCAACCGCTCCCAGGGCCGCTTCGAGCAGGCCAATGGCGGCACGTTGTTCCTCGACGAGATCGGCGACATGCCGCCCGAGGCGCAGACGCGGCTGCTGCGTGTGCTGCAGGAGGGGGAGTTCACCTCCGTCGGCGGGCGCCAGCCGATCAAGGCCAACGTGCGCATCGTCGCGGCCACCCACCGCGACCTGCGCAACGCGATCCGCCAGGGCCTGTTCCGCGAAGACCTGTTCTACCGCCTGAACGTCGTGCCGATCCGCCTGCCGCCGCTGCGCGAGCGGGTGGAGGACATTCCGCTGCTCGCCCGCCACTTCCTCGACCGCGCGCGGGATGACGGCCTGCCGGCCAAGTCGCTCGACCAGCCGGCGGTGGACCGGCTCAAGCAGCACAACTGGCCGGGCAACGTGCGCGAGCTCGAGAACCTGATGCGCCGGCTCGCCGCGCTCTGCCCCGACGAGACGATCGGGGCGGAGGTGATCGAGGCCGAACTGCGCGATCTCGCCCCGCCCGAGACGGCGCTCGTTCCGGCCCAGCCCGCCGGGCCCGAGACGCTGTCCCGCGCGGTCGAGCGGCACATCAAGGAGTTCCTGGCGGCGCACAATGACGGGCTGGGGGCGACCGACATCTACGACCGCATCATCGCCGAGGTGGAGCGGCCGCTGATCCGCCTGACGCTGGCGGCGACTCGCGGCAACCAGATCAAGGCGGCCGCCATGCTGGGGCTGAACCGCAACACGCTGCGCAAGAAGATCCGCGACCTGGAGATCCCGGTCGTGCGGGGTCTGATGTGACGACCGACCGGACGCCGTTCCGGACAAGGCTTCCGGGGCTGCGCCTCGCGGCGGCGCGGGTCGCCCTTCCGCGTCATGGCCGTGCTCGACCCGGCCATCCGGCGCGGCACGGGGCAACGTGGCCGGCGGACCTCGCTCCCCCCCGTCATGGCCGGGCTCGACCCGGCCATCCGGCGCGGCACGGGGCAACGTGGCCGGCGGACCTCGCTCCCCCCCGTCATGGCCGGGCTCGACCCGGCCATCCTACGCGGCACGGAGCAACGTGTGCGGTGCGGGTCGCTTCCCCCCGTCATGGCCGTGCTCGACCCGGCCATCCGGCGCGGCACGGGGCAACGTGGCCGGCGGACCTCGCTCCCCCACGTCATGGCCGGGCTCGACCCGGCCATCCCACGCGGCACGGAGCAACGTGTGCGGTGCGGGTCGCCTCCCCCCGTCATGGCCGGGCTCGACCCGGCCATCCTACGCGGCACGGGGCAACGTGGCACGGTGGTAGGAGCGTGCCGGTGGGGATGGCCGGGTCGAGCCCGGCCATGACGGGGGAGGATGGCCGCCCCGTCACGCCCCGCCTCATCACGCCCCACCCGGCCGCACCCCGGATCCGCGCCGCATGACGCCGGCCGCCGACCGCCGCTGGTACTCGGTCCTCGGCGAGATCCTCCTCGGCAAGGCCGTCACGCTCGTCCTGACCACGCTCGCGCTCGCCGTCGGGCTCTCCACCTTCATCATCCTGGCGCGCGGCTCGCCCCTCGGCATGAAGCCCGGCGTGTCCGTGGGCCTCGTGCTCGCGAACCTCTCCTGCCTCCTCCTGCTGGGCGCCATCCTCGCCGGCCGGCTCACCCGCGTCTGGGTGGAGCGAAGGCGTGGATCGGCGGGCGCGCGGCTGCACGTGCGGCTCGTCCTGCTGTTCAGCGGCGTGGCCGCGACGCCGACCATCGTCGTCGCCTGCTTCGCCGCCGCCTTCTTCCATTTCGGCATCCAGGCCTGGTTCTCCGACCCGGTGCGCTCCGCCCTGTCCGAGTCGCTACAGGTCTCGCGCGGGTATCTCGAGGAGCACCGCAACAACATCCGCGCGGTCGCGCTGGAGATGGCGAACGACCTCACGCGCGCGGGCCAGCTCCTGTCGGCGGATCCGCGCGTGTTCGTGGACGTGCTCGACACGCAGACCGCGCTCCGCGGCCTGACCGAAGCGATCGTCTACGAACCCACCACCGGCCAGGTGCTCGCCGCCGCCGGGCTGTTCGTCGGCATGGGGGTGGAAGCGCCGCCGCAATCCGCGACGCAGCAGGCGCTGTCCGGCGACGTCGCCGTGCTGAACGCGGGTGACGGCACGCGGGTGCGGGCCGTGGTCAAGCTCGACTCGACGCCGCCCCTCGTCCTGATGATCGGGCGGCCGATCGACCCGCTGATCCTGGGCTACATGCACCGCACCGAACAGGCGGTGTCCGAATACCAGCGGCTCGACGAGAACCGCTCCTGGCTGCAGATCGCCTTCGCCTGGATCTTCGCGATCGTCGCGCTGCTGGTGCTGCTCGCCGCGGGGCTGATCGGGCTCGTGATGGCGAATCAGATCGTCCGGCCGATCGGCGCGCTGATCAACGCGGCCGAACGCATCCGATCGGGGGATCTCGGCGTGCGCGTGGCGGAGGTCGCGACCGGCGACGAGGTCGCGGGACTCGCGCGCGCCTTCAACCGCATGACCGGCCAGCTCGCCGCGCAACGCACCGAACTGATGGACGCGTACAGCCAGATCGACGAGCGGCGGCGCTTCACCGAAACGGTGCTCTCCGGCGTCTCGGCCGGCGTGATCGGGCTCGACGCACAGGGCCGGATCGAGCTGCCCAACCGCGCCGCGGACGAGCTGCTGGGCGTCGACCTGCTGGCCGCCACGGGTCAGAAACTCGGCGACGTAGTGCCGGAATTCGCCGACCTGCTGCGCGACACCGCCGCGGCCCCCGAACGCGCGCGCACGGCGGAGCTGCAGATCGGTCCCACGAATCGCCGCCGCACGCTGCTGGTGCGGATCGGCGCGGACCAGTCGGGCGGCCGCACCGACGGATTCGTCGTGACGTTCGACGACATCACCGAACTGACCTCGGCGCAGCGCAAGGCGGCCTGGGCGGACGTCGCGCGGCGAATCGCGCACGAGATCAAGAACCCGCTGACGCCGATCCAGCTCGCGGCCGAACGCCTCAAGCGCCGGTTCGGCAAGGAGGTTCATTCCGACCCCGACACGTTCGCGCAATGCGCCGACACGATCATCCGGCACGTGGGCGATATCGGCCGCATGGTCGACGAGTTCTCGGCCTTCGCGCGCATGCCGCAGCCGGCGATCAAGCCCGAGGATGTCGGCCAGATCGCGCGCGAGGCGCTGATCCTGCAGAAGACCGCCCGCCCGCAGATCACGTGGGAGAGCGACATCCCGGCGCGCGGACCGATTGCGCCCTGTGACCGGCGGCTGGTACGGCAGGCGTTGACGAACCTGCTGCAGAACGCCGCCGACGCCGTTTCCATGCGGGAAGGTGCCGGACACATTGCGATCTCGATCCGGCCAGACGGGGAAACCGTTCGCATGACCGTGACCGACGACGGAATCGGGCTTCCGCAGGATGACCGCGCGCGCCTGGCTGAGCCATATGTAACGCACAAGCCGAAAGGGACTGGGTTGGGGTTGGCAATCGTGAAGAAGATCATGGAGGATCACGGAGGCAGCCTGCTGCTCGACGATCGCGCCGAAGGCCCGGGCGCGGTGGCGAGCCTGACCCTGCCGCTGCGGACGCCTCCGGCACAGGCCGCCGCGGCCACCGGCCAGGAAACAGCGCAGGCGGTGCCGCATGGCGCATGAAATCCTGATCGTCGACGACGAGCCCGACATCCGCATGCTGATCGACGGCGTGCTGGCGGATGAGGGCTACCAGACCCGCGCCGCCGGCACCTCGGACGAGGCGGTCGCCGCGTTCCGCAGCCGGCGCCCGTCCCTCGTGATCCTCGACGTGTGGCTGCAGGGATCGAAGCTCGACGGCATCGGCCTGCTGCAGATCTTCCACAAGGAGGAGCCGCAGCTTCCCGTCGTGATGATCTCGGGCCACGGCACGATCGAGATGGCGGTCGGCGCCATCCAGCAGGGCGCCTACGACTTCATCGAGAAGCCCTTCCAGTCGGACCGGCTGCTGCTGTCCGTGCGTCGCGCGCTGGAAGCCGCGGCACTGGCGCGGGAGAATGCGGAGCTGCGGCTGCGGGCCGGCCCCGAGGCGACGCTGACCGGCCAGTCCGGCCCGATCGGCGGCCTGAAGGCGGCCATCGAGCGCGTCGCCCCCACCGGCTCACGCGTGCTGATCCAGGGACCGGCCGGATCGGGCAAGGAAGTGGTGGCGCGCATGATCCATGCGCGCTCGCGCCGCGCCGACGGGCCGTTCGTCGCGCTGAACTGCGCGACGCTGAACCCGTCCCGCTTCGAGGAGGAGCTGTTCGGGCTGGAAGCCGGGACCGACGCGACCGCGCAGCCGCGCCGCGCCGGCGTGCTGGAGCGGGCGCATGGCGGCACGCTGCTGCTCGACGAAGTGTCCGACATGCCGCTCGAGACCCAGGGCAAGATCGTCCGCGCCCTGCAGGACCAGACGTTCGAGCGGCTGGGCGGCTCCGCGCGGGTGAAGGTGGACGTGCGCGTCCTGTCCACCACCAACAAGGACCTGCAGGCCGAGATCTCCGCTGGCCGGTTCCGCGAGGACCTGTTCTACCGGCTCGCCGTCGTGCCCGTGAAAGTGCCGGCATTGAAGGAGCGGCGGGAGGACGTGCCCGCGCTCGCGCAGCATTTCCTGGCCCGCTCCGCCGAGACGTCGGGCATCCCCGTGCGCGAGCTCTCGGCCGACGCGCTGGCCGCGCTGCAGGCCTATGACTGGCCGGGCAACGTGCGGCAGCTGCGCAACCTGATGGACTGGCTGCTGATCATGGCGCCGGGCGGGCCGGCCGACGCGATCCGCGCCGACATGCTGCCGCCCGAGATCGGCTCCGGCGCGCCGGCGCTGCTCAACATCGACCCGACCGCCGACATCATGTCGCTGCCGCTGCGCGAGGCGCGCGACCTGTTCGAGACGCAGTACCTCCACGCCCAGTTGCTGCGCTTCGGCGGCAACATCTCCCGCACCGCCCAATTCGTCGGCATGGAGCGCTCCGCCCTTCACCGCAAGCTCAAGCAGCTCGGCGTCAACTCGGAGGAGAAGGTCGGGTCCTGAGTCGGGGAGGTCTCCGGCGGGAGGCCTCCGAGGGGAGGGGCTTGGCGGGCCGGGGAGGGGACTGAGCGGGCCGTGACGGAGGGGCGTTCCGTCCTTCTCACGACGTTGGGGCGGGGGCGTTCCGTCCTTACTCCCGTCGTCATGGCCGACCCTGTCTTCTGTTTCACCCGGCACCTTCGTGCCTCCCCCATGGCGGGGTCCGTGCGGGGCGCGGCGGCTGCGATTCAACACAGAGGAAGAAGGCGAGGGACAGAGGACACAGAGGGTCCGAACTCTCGCGACCGCCTGGGGAACGCTCCGCACGTCTTGGCAGCGGAGGTGACGCCGGCCAGTGCCTCGACACGAGAGGAGGCGAGGCGGTGTGGAGGCAGGATCGCGCGTTCATCCGGCGCGACGCGCCTTTGTTCGAGGGCGTGCCGAACACGTCCTTGCAAGGTTGGCTGGATGCGGCCGGAGGGGCACCGCTTGGAGGCAGACACGGTGCGGTGGTCCCGCACGCTCTGTGTCCTCTGTCCCTCGCCTTCTTCCTCTGTGTTGAAACAAGGCTGCCGCTCCCCGCACGGACCACGCCAGCGGGGAGGCACGACAGGACTGCCCGAGAGCCCGGACGACCTCCCGCGACATACCTGCCGCGAGAGCTCGGACGTCCTCCCGCCCCGAATCTTCCCTAGCGGAACACCCGGTACAGGGGCAGGCCCGCGAGCAGGGCCCGCTCGTCGCCCCTGTGATCGTTCACCACGCGCGTCTCCGCATCGAACACCATCGTGGCTCGCTCTCCCCCACGGAATGCCGGCCAATGAGGCAAGCCCTTCGCGTTCGGGTCGCCGGTGCGGGCAAAGGCGAGCCACGCGGCGCTCATGCGATCGGCCATGACCTGCGCCTCCGGCTCGGTGCCGACCATCGAGGCGGACATCGCGACGTTGTCGAATACGAAGGCGAGGTCGAGCGAATGCGGGCTGTGCCATCTGCCGCCATCGGCCGGCGTCGCCCAGTCGAGCTCGTACAGCCACACCGGGGCACCGCCTTGTGCGGCCTTCCGCTCCGCCTGCGCCCAGGCCTGCTGGCGCACGCGCCGGTCCGTGGTGATCGCGAAAAACAGCTCCGATGGCGTGGCCTGCGGCATCAGCTTGCGGAACCCGGCCAGCACGCGGTCGAGCTCCCCCGCCGGCACCCAGGGCGCGAGCCGCGCCGCCAGGCTGGCCTCGTCCAGCGTGAACAGCGACGGATCGTGCGCTCCGAACAGCGCCGTCGTCTCGGTGGCGGTGGTGCCGACGAGGAGGGGGATGGAGGCGGATACGGGCGGCGCATCCGGGATCCAGGGTTGCCGGGGCAGGACGTCGCCATCCACGACCGGGCTGTAATTCGCCTTATGCGCGCCGCTGGTGACCGTCTGCAGCGCGGCGACCAGCGTCTCGACGGGCACGGCGTTCAACCGAGCGGCGTCGGTCGGTTCGAGGCCGAGTGCGGCGAGGAGCGCGACGGCGTTGCGGGTGGCTTCCTCGGGCGTCAGGCATTCGAGATGGGAGCCGCTCTGCACGATCGCGCGGTGGAACAGGCCGCGCGCCTGCGGCATCGCCATCAACGTGCTGATCTTCGCGCCACCACCGGACTGGCCGAAGATCGTGACGCTGCCTGGATCGCCGCCGAATTCGCGAATCGTCTCCTGCACCCAGCGCAGCGCGGCGATCAGGTCGAGCAGCCCGACATTGCCGGACTGCGCATAGTCCGTGCCGGCGAGCTGTGCGAGGAACAGGTGGCCGAACAGATTGAGCCGGTGGTTGAGCGTGACCACCACCACGTCGCCCTTGCGCGCGAGCCGGCCACCGTCGAACACGTTGCGTGAGCCGGAGAGGTTGGCGAACCCGCCGCCGTGGATCCACACCATGACGGGCCGCTTGACGTGGTCGCGCAGCGCCGGGGTCCAGACGTTGAGGACGAGGCAGTCCTCGCTGCTGTCCTTCTCGTACGTCCACGAGGTGGTCAGGGCCGACTGCTCGCCGCCGATCTGCGGGCATTTGGGGCCGAAGGCGACCGCGTCTCGGACACCCGCCCAGGCGGCCGGCGGGGAAGGTGGACGGAACCGCGCGTCGCCGGTGGTGGACGCGCCGTACGGAATGCCGCGGAAGACGCGGATCCCGTCTTCCATCGTGCCGCGAACGTTGCCGCGAGGCGTCTCGGCGATCACGCTGCTGTCCTCCGCTGGTTGCGTCGACGCTCCTCAGGCGACGACGGGCGCGCCGATCCCGTCGCGATCGGCGCGCGCCGCTGCATAGCGCGTCAGCCGCGGCCGACGAACGGCATCTTGGTCGCCATGATGGTCACGAACTGCACGTTCGACTCGAGCGGCAGGCTCGCCATGAACGCGACCTGTGCGCCGACATGCGCCACGTCCATCCGCGCTTCCGGCATGACCTGGCCATGCGCCTGCATCTGCCCGTTCTCCGACTTCGCGGTCATCGGCGTGGCGGCGTTGCCGATGTCGATCTGGCCGCAGGCGATGTCGTAGGGACGGCCGTCGAGCGAGATGGTCTTGGTCAGGCCGGTCACCGCATGCTTGGTCGCGGTGTAGGCGACGGAGCCGGGGCGCGGCGCGTGGGCGGAGATCGAGCCGTTGTTGATGATGCGTCCGCCCTGCGGCGACTGGTCGCGCATCATGCGGAACGCCGCATTGGCGCAGAGGAACATGGCGTTGAGATTCACCGCCACGACCTTGGTCCACATCTCGTAGGTGAAGTCGCCGAAATTGGTCATCGGCACGTTGCCGCCGGCATTGTTGAACAGCAGGTCGAGCCGGCCATACGTGTCCTTCACGCGGGCGAACAGCGCGGCGACCTGGTCGGGATCGGTGACGTCGGTCGGCACCACCAGCATCTTGCCGCCGCCGCCCATCGACGCGGTTTCCTCGAGCGCATCCTTGCGGCGGCCGGCGAGCGCCACGGACCAGCCGTCCTTCGCCAGCGCCAGTGCCGAGGCGCGCCCGATCCCGCTGCCCGCGCCGGTGATCACCGCGATGCGTTCCGCCATGGTCCTTCTCCCCCCTCGGATGCGCGACGGCGCGTGTCCGGCGTCGCTGCGTGTCGTGTTACCGGCATCATCTTGGACCGCGGTTGCGGGCCGGGGAAGATGGTGAAACGCTGGCGGCAACGAGGAGAGGAGAGCGACGAGATGGAGACCCTGTTGCCGCTGGCGCACGAAATCGGTGAGCGGCTGAAGCGCCGCGGCGAGACCATCGCGATCGCCGAGTCCTCCACGGGCGGGCTGATCTCCGCGGCGCTGCTGTCGCTCGCGGGCGCCTCGGCCTATTTCCGCGGCGGCGGGGTGATCTACACGGCGCAGGCGCGGGCCGGGTTCCTCGACATCCCGAACCCGCTGCCGGCGCCGATCGAGCGAGCTTCGACCGAACCCTATGCGAGCCTGCTCGCCGACACCGTGAAGGCGCGGCTGGACGCGACCTGGGGGCTGGGCGAGACCGGTGCGACCGGCCCCACCGGCAATCGCTACGGCGACAAGTCCGGGCACACCTGCATCGCGGTCACCGGCCCCGATTTCTCCCGCGCGATCACCCTGGAGACGGGGCAGGATGACCGGATCGAAAACATGCGGGCCTTCTCGCGCCGCGCGCTGGAGTTGCTGCGCGAGGCGCTGGCCTGACCCCTGACCGGCGGCGGCGCGTGTGCCGGCGCCATGAGCGTCGCCGCCCGACATGCTGCGAGATCATGCCGGACCGCGAGTATGCGCCGGCATGGTCCAGCGTGCCGCCTGTACCGCCGTCAGCCGGGCTGCGGCCCGTCATATCCCTCGATGATCAGCATGTCGGCCTCGGACCGCCCGTCGCGCAGCGCCTTGGCCGCCTGGTATTCGGGGGAGTGGTAGCAGGCCAGCGCGGTCGCGTAGTCGGCGAACTCCAGCACCACGTTGCGTGACCGAGACTGGCCTTCGGGCGATTCGAAGGCGCCGCCGCGTACCAGGAAGCGCGCACCGTATTTGCGGAACACCGCCGCGTTGGCGGCGACGTATTCCTTGTATCCCTCGGGGTCCGACACGTCGACGCGTCCGATCCAGTAGCCCTTGGCCATCTCGTCCTCCCTCGAAATCCGGGGACCTGCGGGCACGTTCCCCGGTTGCGTGTGCTCAATGGTGCGGCTTGTCGCCCAGCATGCCCGCGAGCGTCGGCTCGATCGCCGCGGCGAGACGCGCCATGCCGTCCGCGGTCGGGTGCAGCGGCGGGTCCGGCGGGGTCAGCAGCGGATCGTAGAACAGCGCGCGATCGAACCGGCCGGCGGGCGCGAAGATCGGTGTCGGGTCGAAGAAGGTGACATGCGGATCCTGACCCTTGCCGTATTTCGCGGCCAGTGCCCGGTTCACCGCAACCGTCGTCTCGCTCGCCCACGCCGATCGTTCGCTCGGCAGGATGCCGATCAGCAGCACCTTCGTCTCCGGCAGGCGCTTGCGCAATTCGCGCAGGATCGCGTCGATGCCGGCCAGCGTGTCCTCGGTGCCCCAGTGCACGCGGCCGAGATTGTTCGCGCCGATCAGCACCACGGCGGCCTTCGGCGCGATGCCGGCGACCTCGCCATTTTCGATGCGCCACAGCAGGGAGGCGGTGGTGTCGCCGATGAACCCCAGGTTGACCGCGTTGCGGTCGCCATAGAAGCGCTGCCAGACAGGGACGAAATCGCGCCAGGCGGGCGGCCCGTGCTTCTCCCAGTTCTGGGTGATCGAGTCGCCCAGGAAGATCAGCTCCGGGTGCTTCTGCTTCAACTCCGCGAGCTTCTCCGCATGGCGTGTCCGCCACCACGGCAGGTCGGTCCGCGCGATCGGCACTGCCGCGAGCACGGTCCGCGGCCGTTCATGCGCCGGCGCCGCGCCCATCAACAGCAGGCCGGCCAGAGCCAGGCGCAGCATCCGCTTCATCGAAACTCTCCGTCTCCGCGCCCCGCCTGTAGCATCGGGCGGCGGCGGTGGGGAGGCCGGTGGTGCGGCGTCGCCGGACCTCCGGCTGGTGCGGGCCGGCGGGACGCGTGGCGCCGCCGGCGCGGTCAGCAGACCTGCGCGACCCTCGGCAGAGCCTCGCTGGTCGCGGGTTCGGCGGCGTTTGTGGTGGCGGTCGCCCCCTCGTCGCTGTCGATCACCACCAGCGCGTTTCCGGCCAGCGGCGTCGGCGTCCGATCGGGCCGCAGCACGGCCGCCACCCGCGCATCGTCCCGCGCGGCGCGCTCCAGATCGGCGTCGAGCACGCCGTGGCGGTCCAGGAACACGTTCATCGCGGCGGGAATGCGCACGCAGCCCTTGGAGGCCGGGCGGCCGATCCGCGGCTCCAGCACGTCCGGGTCGGTCGCGTGCATCAGCAGGCGGATCTCGCCGGTTTCGGGCGTCGCGGTCCAGCCCTTCTCGGCCTGTTGCCAGCCGAAATCCCAGACGCGCATGCCGCGCTCGCCCAGGCCGCGGATGTGGTTCTCGTTGTAGGTGCCCTCCGCGCGGTAATCGAGGATGGCGTCGGAGTGCATGAACACGCTGGTCGGCGTGATGAAGTAGCCGCGCCGGCCGCGCTGCCCGGTGGACACATGGCTGCCGCCGATCACCATCCAGTCGCCGGTGGCCCGCGGCCCATCGGGTTGTGCCAGCACGATCATCAGGGTCTGCACCGCGGGCGCGCGGTCGATGACGACCAGCAGTTCGGGGCGGGTGAGCCTCAGCCAGCTTCCCGCGATCGCCGCCTTCGTCCGGGCGATCCAGCCGGCAGCGTCAGGGGGCGACGGAAGAATGGCGTGCGGCACCTCGGCCGCGAGGTCTGCCCGCAGTCGCTCCGCCTCCGCCAGGACGGCCGGATCGGGGGACGGCGTCGTCTGAGCGGCCGCGAACACGGGCGCTGCGGGCGGGGGCGCGGGATCGGCGCAGGCGGCGAGCACGGCCGCGAGCAGCAGGGCAGGGAAGGGGCGCACGACGTGCTCCGAAGGACGAGACCACCGCGATGCCATGCGCGGCGAAGGCGCGCCATGACGTGTGTCAACGCGCGGATGTCGGTCCCGTGCCTCGGCGGGGTGCGTGGGCGTTGGTCAGAAGATGCCGGCGGCAAGGCCGGCGGCGAGCGCGGTGCCCAGCTCCTCGCAGCGGGAGAGGGTGGCCGCGTCGATCCGCTTGGGCGCCAGGATCGCCTCGGGCGTCTGCGCCCCGGTCAGGACGATCAGCGGCTCCGCGACCACGCGCAGCCGCCAGCCGGTGGCAATGCGCGCGATCTGCCGCGCGGCGCCGGTCCCGTCGGTGCCCGCCGCGATCATGGCGGCGTAGGGGCGGCCGTTCAGCCGATCGAGCACCGGGTAGTAGCAGCGGTCGAAGAACTCCTTCATGGCGCCGCTGAGCGCGGCCAGGTTCTCGGGCGCCGCGAACAGGTAGCCGGCGGCGGCGAGCAGGTCCTCCGGCGTTGCGCTCTCGGCCGCCAGCAGGCGCGTCGACGTCGCGGGTTCGCTTGCGGCGCCGCTGGCGGCGGCCTCCGCCATCGCCCGCGCGGTGCCGGTGCGGGAATGCACGACGATCAGCAGCACGCGGCTCATCGCGGCACCTGCGGTCGAACGTCGCTTCGCGGCATGGCTCTGCGGGGCATCGGGGGCAGGGAGACCGAGCATCCTCGCGTGTCAAGCGCGGGGCCGGCGTCGTCTGCCGCATGGTGGCGTGGCGGGGCCTCGGTTCGCGCCGAAGCGCCGTGCTGCCGCGGCGTCACGGTCCGCACGTATCACGCGGCGCCTTCGTGCGAAGCCGCTTCAGCTCCGCGCGGCGGCGCGGGCCTCGGGAATGAGCGCCGTGAGCGCCTCGATCCGCGCGGCCGGGGCGGGGTGGGTCGCGAGGAAGGTCGGTCCGCGCGCCGGCACCATCGCATCCATGCGCTGCCACAGCTTCGGCGCCTGTTCCGGGTCGAAACCGGCGCGGGTCATGGCGAACAGCCCGTAGCGGTCCGCCTGCAGCTCCTGCTTGCGGGAGAAGGGCAGCAGCAGGCCGAAATCGGTGCCCGCGCCCAGCACCGCCGCGATCTCGCGCGCGAACGGCACGTCGGCGATCCCCAGCGCGACCTGGATCACGCGCAGCCCCAGCGTCTTGATCGCCTCGGCGTTCATGCGCGTCTCCGGATGCCGCGCATCGACATGGCCGACCTCGTGGCCGATCACCGCGGCGAGCTGGTCGCGGTTCTCGGCCACGCGGAACATGCCCTCGAACACCCCGATGCGGCCGCCCGGCAGCGCGAAGGCGTTGACCTGCTGGCTCGCGAACAGCCGCACGTCCCAGCGTGCCGGGTCGCGTCCCTGCGCGCGCAGCACTCGCGTGGCGATGTCGCGCACGATCTCCTGCCGCCGCGCATCGGTGCTGAGCGGGGTGCCGGCGCGGATCTTGGTCCAGGTCTCGGCCGACATGGCGAGGATCTGGGATTCGGGGATCAGGTTCGGGACGTAGTCCTCCGGCTCGCACGCCGCGACCGTCGGCGCGAGCGCGGCGATGCCGAGGGTGCGGAGGACCGCGCGTCGGTCCGGGGCGTGGCAGAGGCACATGGTGCGATGTCGTAACCCACCCATCCCGTCCAGGGCGAGGGGATTGGCCCGCGGCCCGTTCGGTTCAGACCTTGTCGCCGCTCCCGTCGGGTGCGCACACTCCGGCCCTCCTGACCACCGACCGGACCACGCCCGCATGCCCGCCATCGACGCCGAAGCCTTCCTCCGCGACCTCTACGACCTCCGCAAGATCGGAACCTTCCGCACCGGCGTGCACCGCCCGACCTACTCGCCGCAGGACATGGAATCGCGCCGCTGGCTGCTCGAGAAGCTCACCGCGTGCGGGCTCGAGGCCTCGATCGACGGCATCGGCAACGTCTACGGCCGTCATCCCGGCCCCGGGCCGCACCTCCTGGTCGGTTCCCACATCGAAACCCAGAACGAGGCGGGCTGGCTCGACGGCGCGCTGGGCGTCGTCGCCGGCGTTGCGCTCGCGCGTGTCGGCCTGCCCGTCGACGTCTGCGCCTTCGCCGACGAGGAGGGCCATTTCGAGGGCGGCTTCCTCGGCAGCCGCTCCATCATCGGCGAGCTGACCGAGGACGAGATCGACCGCAGCCGCAACCGCACCGACGGCACGAAGCTGCGCGACGCGCTGAAGGCCGCCGGCCTCGACGGCAAGCCGCGCATGCAGCTCGAGCCCGGCCGGCACAAGGGCTTCTTCGAGATGCACATCGAGCAGGGAACCCAGCTCGAGACCGCCGGCCTGCAGATCGGCGTCGTCACCGGCATCGTCGCGATCTGGCAGTGGCGCATCGTCGTGACCGGCCAGCAGGACCATGCCGGCGGCACCACCATGCAGGAACGCAAGGATGCCGGCCTCGCCGCCATCCGCCTGCTCGCCGCCATCGACGCCGAGTTCCCCCGCCTCTGCGGGGAGCGCAGCACCTGGACCACCGGCCGCATCACGCTCGAGCCCGGCGCCCCCAGCATCATCCCTGGGCGCGCCGAGGTGCTGTTCCAGTTCCGCGACGTCTCCGTCCCGGTGCTGGAGCGGATGGAGGCCGGGCTGCGCGCCCTGGTGCGGGAAGCGGCGCGGCGAGAGCGCTGCAGCTTCGAGCTGCAGGCGATCTCCAAGGCCATCCCGGCGCTGTGCGATCCGACGATGATGGCCGCGCTGTCCGGCGCGGCCGAGGCGATCGCGCCCGGCAAGTGGCAGGAGATGCCGTCCGGCGCCGGCCACGACGCGCAGAACATCGCCCGCCGCATGCCCGCCGCCATGCTGTTCGTGCCCTCGATCGGCGGCATCAGCCATCACTGGGCCGAGGACACCAAGGACGAGGACCTCATGCAGGGCATCCGCGTATTGGACGAGGCGGCCCGCCGCTTCCTGGCCGCGTGATGCGATCCCTCGATCGGCTCCGGCTCGAGCGCGGCGTCCGTGCGCTGCTCGCGCCGTGGGAGACCGCGGCGGGCGCGCCCCGCGGCACACAAGGGCCCGGCGTCACCATCGGGCTCGTGCAGGACGGCGACATGGTCACGCACCAGGCCGCGGGCCTCGCCTCGATCGAACTCGGGGTTCCGATCGGGCCCGAGACCTGTTTCCGCATCGCCTCCGTCAGCAAGCAGTTCACCTGCGCGGCGATCCTGCTGCTGGCCGCCGAAGGCAAGCTCAGCCTCGAGGATCCCGCGCGCGAGCTGCTTCCCGAACTGCCGGATTTCGGCGTGAAGCTCACGGTCGCCCACCTGATGCACAACAGCAGCGGGCTGCGCGACATGCTGGAGATCATGCGCCAGGGCGGCGTCGACCTGGGCATGGGCGTCGGCACCGACACGCTGCTGGACGGCATCTGCCGCCAGCGCACGCTGAACTTCGCGCCCGGCACCCGCTTCCTCTACAGCAACACGAACTTCCTCCTGCTCGGCCTGATCGTCGAGCGCCTCTCCGGCCAGCCGCTCGCCCGCTTCCTCGGCCACCGCATCTTCGCCCCGCTAGGCATGACGCGGACGGCGCACGTGCCGGATCCGTTCGCGCCGGTGCCGGGCCTTGCCACCGGCTACCTGCCGCACGAGGGCGGCCACCGTCGCGCGGCCCATGGGTTCGTGATCGGCGGGGAAGGGGGGCTCGTCTCTTGCGTCGAGGACCTCGCGCTCTGGGACCGCAACTTCGCCACCGGCGTGGTGGGCGGGGAGGCGCTGGTCCGGCAGCTCGAGACGCAGCACGACTTCCCGTCGGGCGTCACCAACCGCTATGCCCGCGGGCTTCGCATCGATGCCTGGCGCGGCGTACGCACCGTCAGCCATGGCGGGTTGTGGCCGGGCTTCCGCACCGAGTTCCTGCGCGCGCCCGAGATCGGCAGCACCGCCATCGTGATCACCAACGACGGCGGGGCCGATCCGGCGGAGATCGCGCATTGCGTGCTGGACCTCGTGCTCGAAGGCCGGTCCGGCGTGCACCCCGTGCCGGCGCTGCCCGCGCCCACCACGCTCGCGCCGCTGGCCGGCCGCTGGATCCAGCGCGACGCGGCGACCACGCTCGATATCGCGCTCCAGGAGGGCGGGCTGGCGGTGACGATGGGCGGCGCCACCGTCCGGCCTCTGCCGCTCAAGGATGGGCGGCTAGGCGTCACCCACGGGACGATCCTGCTGGCTCTCCGGCCGCTCACGGACGGCACGCTGGAGATCGAGCAGGATGCCGGTCACACCGCGATCTGGCATCGCGTCGATACGAAACCCTCGCTGCCGGACGGGCTCGCCGGCACGTATGGCAGCGAGGAGATGGCGGCGCGCTGGACCATCGCGGTCACCGGCGAGGACGCGCGCGTGACGATCGACGGGCCGGTCGCGCGTGGCACCGTCTGGGCGCTGGAGCCCGTCGAGGGCGACGTGCTGCGGTTGATGGTGCCGAGCCTGCTGGGGAAAGCGTGGCATGACGTGCGGCTGGTGCGCGGGGCGGAGGGGCAGGTGACCGGGCTGTCGGTCACGACGAACCGGCTGAGGGGCGTGCAGTATCAGCGGCTGGCGTGACCCGCGCGGAAGCGGTCCTGTGATGCGCGGCCCGGCTGTCCGGCTCCTCTGCCTCTACGGCCTGCTGCTTCTCGGGGGCGGCGTGGCCGTGGCCGACCCGCTGCCGCCCACGACGGCGCCCGCCGCGCCGCTGCCCGGCGCCCCCGCGCAGCCCGGGTCGCAGGTGGTGGCGGAAGTCGACGGGCGGCCGGTGACGCTGGCCGATGTGGGCGACGCGATCCGCGCGCTGCCGCCCAGCATGGCCGCGCTGCCCTTCGACGTGCTCTTCCCCGCCGTGCGCGACCAGCTCGTGACCGAGCAGGCGGTGGTGAACCGAGCGCACCAGGCGGGGCTGGACGACGATCCGACCGTGCGGCGCCGGATGCGGGCCGCTTCCGACCGGGTGCTGGCCGATACGTTCGTGCAGCAGGCCGCCGATGCGACGGTGACCGAGGCGGCGTTGCGGGCGCGGTACGCGGAGACGATCGCCGGCAAGCCCGGACCGGTCGAGATCCGCGCGCGGGTGATCATGGTCCCGGCCGAGGCACGGGCGCTCGAACTGCTGGACGCGTTGCGGGGCGGCGCCGATTTCGCCGCGCTCGCGCGCCGGGAGAGCAAGGATCCGACGGCCGGCGTGGGCGGCGATCTCGGCTGGGTCGAGCGGGACCGGCTGGGCCCGGAGATCGGCGCGGTCGCGTTCAGCCTCGCCGTGGGGGAGCTGCCGGCCTACCCGGTCCAGAGCGTCGCGGGCTGGTTCATCCTGCGGGTCGAGGCGCGCCGCCAAGCGCCCACGCCGTCCTTCGCGGCGGTGCGGGAGCGTTTGCGCACGGAACTGGCGGCAGCGGCAATGCCGGCGGTGACCGCCGCCGCGATGAAGGGGACCGTCGTCCGGGAATACACGCTCACCGGCAAGGAAGTGACGGACGGCAAAGGGAAGGTGCCGGAAACCCGTCCATAATCGGAGACGTGCCTCAAAACGTTTACGATCCCGCGCCGTTCATGCTAGGCATTTCGCCGACGTCATGAGGTGAACTGGGACGATGAGCGCGATGGCCGGGCAGTCCGGCCTGCCAGCACCGACCGGATTGCGACGCACGGGCCGCCTCGCGGCCTGGGGTACGGCCGCGCTGCTCGCTGCCTTCGCGACGGCAAGCCCGGCGGCGGCGGGGACCCCGTTGATGGTCGGCTCCGCCCTGAGCTTCGACGGGGTGAAGGTCGAGATCACCAGCTGCAGCTTCACGCTCCCCGGCTGGTTCACCCTCGGCTGCGGCCTCGGCGGGTTCGAGATGTCCGGCAGCACCGCGGCGGACGGATCCGCCCAGCTGGTGATCGACGGGATCGGGAACCAGCCGATCTACAGCTACACCGGCCGCGGCACCTGGAGCGGCACGTATTTCGACCTGCAGGTGACCGAACGGATCACGACCACCCGGCCCGGCGCGACGATCGACGGGGCGACGTTCAGCATGGTCGCCTCTTCCACCAGCAACCGCCGGTCGGCGATCACCGGGTCGGCGAACCTCTCCGGCCCGGCCGGCTCCCCGATCGACACGCTGTCGATCGACCTTCGCAAGCCGTCCGACACCTCGGGCCTGTTCTCGGGGGTGAGCACGCTCAACGTCACCAAGGACCTGCGCGTCACCACCAGTAATCTGGGTGGCGTGAACACGCTGATCCTGTCCTCGGTCACCCAGAGCTTCCACTTCGCGCCGGAGCCCGCGTCGATCGCGGTCTTCCTGGTGGGGACGGCTGGCCTCGGCCTGCTGCGCCGCCGCGCCCGCCGCCGCCGCGGCTGATTGGCGGGCGGAGCCGCCCGGCCTACGCTGCGCCTCCCACCGGGAGGAGCGAAGCATGACGACCAACGGGATGACGCGGGCCGCCGCGGATGCGTCCGCACCCCCGGCCACTGACGCCTCCGCATCGAGCGTCCCCGGCCAGCCCGCATCTCCCGCCCGCTCGGCCGCCGAGGTCGCGGCGCGCCCCGCCGCCACCATCCTGCTGCTGCGCGACGGCACGGCGGGGCTGGAAGTGTTCATGGTCGTGCGCCATCACGCGATCGACTTCGCGGCCGGCGCGCTGGTCTTCCCCGGCGGCCGGGTGGAGGAGGCCGATGCCCGCATCGCCGCCGATCCGGCATTCTGCGATGCGGAGGACGGGCTCGCGCTGGCCACTCGCGCGTTCCGCGTCGCCGCGATCCGGGAGACGTTCGAGGAATGCGGCGTCCTGCTGGCCCGCCCGGCGGGCGACGACCGGCTGATCGGTGCCGCGGCGCTGCGCGAGGTGGACGCGGCGCACCGAGCGGCTTTGAATGCCGGGACGATCGACTTCGATGCGATCTTGCGGGCGCACGGCCTCGTCCCGGCACTCGACACGCTGGTGCACTTCGCCCACTGGATCACGCCCACCCACCAGCCGAAGCGCTACGACACGCAGTTCTTCCTGGCCGCCGCGCCCGAGGCGCATCTCGCGGTGCATGACGGGACCGAGTCGGTGGACTCGGTCTGGGTCTCCCCGGCGGAGGCCCTGGCCGGGGCGGAGAACGGCCGCTTCAAGCTCGTCTTCGCCACGCAGAAGAACCTGGAGAAGCTCGCGCGCTTCGACACGACCGCCGCCGCGCTGGCCGCCGCCCGCGCCACCCCCGTCGTCACGGTGCAACCTGAACTTGTCGGCCGCGAGGGGACACGCCGCCGGCTGCGGATTCCCGCCGCGGCCGATTACGGCGGGACGGAGTTCCTGGTGGACCTCTCCCCGGCGTCCTGAGCCCGCCGCACCCTCGCCCTGGCCGGCATCGCGGGGTTCGGGTATCGCGAACGCATGTCCGCTCCGACCCTGGCCGATCCGGCCGCCGTCGACGCCGCGATCCTGTCGCGCCGGTCGATCCGCCGCTTCCTGCCCACCGAGGTGCCGCAGGCGACCGTCGCCGCGCTGCTCGAAGTCGCGGCCCGCGCGCCCAGCGGGACCAACATGCAGCCCTGGCAGGCCTACGCGCTCGCGGGGCGGGCGCGGCAGCGGCTGTGCGACGCGGTGCTCGCGGCGTTCGACGCCGACGCGCCGGGCCACACGCAGGAAGTGCCCTATTACCCCGAGGCATTCTTCGAGCCCTACCTCTCCCGCCGCCGCACCGTCGGCTGGGCGCTCTACGGCACGCTCGGGATCACCCGCGGCGATACGGCGCGAATGAAGGCGCAGCATCGGCGCAACTTCCTGTTCTTCGATGCCCCGGTCGGGCTGATCTTCACGATCCACCGTGACCTGGCGACCGGGTCCTGGCTCGACTACGGCATGTTCCTGCAGAACGTCATGACGGCGGCGCGGGGCCATGGTCTGGATACCTGCCCGCAAGCTGCCTGGTCGCGCTATCACCGCATCATCCGCGCCGAACTCGACCTGCCCGAGGAGCAGGTGGTGGTGTGCGGCATGGCGCTGGGCCACGCCGATCCGGACGCGCCGGAGAACGCGTTGCAGACCGAACGCGTGCCCGCCGAGACGTTCACCCGGTTCATGGGCTTCGCGGACTGACCCTGCCGCGGCGCGAGCGGCTGGTCGGAGCGTGGCCGGGCAGCCGCTTCGCCGTTGCGCAGGTGTGACGCAGGCAGGGTGCGTCGCCCCGGCGCGTCACGAATGCTTGCAACCAGGAGCGGCTTACGGCTTTGACCGACCCTGGGAGCGGCAAGTCGCTCCGTGACGCGCGGAGAACGACGTGGAAGCGACCTGGACCTTGCTGGACGTGGCCGGATGGGTCGCCCTGCTGCTGTGGGGCGTGCACATGGTGCAGACCGGGATCCAGCGCGGCTTCGGGCCCGAGCTGCGGCGCTTTCTGGGCACCACGCTGCACAACCGGTTCGCCGCGCTCGCCGCCGGCCTGGGTGTCACGGCGGTGCTGCAGAGCTCGACCGCGACCGGGCTGATGGTGGCGGGCTTCGCCGCCGCGGGCGCGGTCGCGCTGCAGCCGGCGCTCGCGGTCATGCTGGGGGCGAATGTCGGCACGACGCTGATCGTGCAGGCCTTCTCGTTCGACGTCTCGGGCGTCGCCCCGATGCTGTTCCTGCTGGGCGTGCTGCTGTTCCGCCGCGGCACCGCCGCCCGCACCCGCGACCTCGGCCGGGTCGCGATCGGCCTCGGCCTGATGCTGTTCGCGCTACACAGCCTGATCCTGCTGCTCGAGCCGTTCGAGGACATGCCGAATTTCCGCATGGTGTTGGGTGCGGTCGCCACGCAGCCGGTGCTGGACGTGCTGCTGGCGGCGGGTCTGACCTGGGCGGCGCACTCCTCGGTCGCGGTCGTGCTGCTGACCATGTCCTTCGCCGCGAAAGGCGCCATCCCGCCGCACGCCGCCTACGCGCTGGTGCTGGGCGCCAATCTCGGCACCGCCATCAACCCGGTGCTGGAAGGGGGAGCGGGGGACGATCCCGTCGGCCGCCGCCTGCCGATCGGCAACCTGCTGACCCGCGTGGTGGGCGTGATCGTGGCGCTGGCCGGGCTGGACTGGCTGGGACCCTGGCTGACCCGGCTGGAGCCGGACCCGGTGCGCGCGGTCGCCGACTTCCACACCGCGTTCAACGTGGTGATCGCCGTGGTGTTCCTGCCGCTGCTCGCGCCCTATGCCGCCCTGCTGGAACGGCTGCTGCCGGCGCGGGTCGAGCCGGACGACCCGTCCCAGCCGCGCTATCTCGATGCCGCGGCGCTGGAGTCGCCGCCGGTCGCCCTGGCCGGCGCGGCGCGGGAGGCGATGCGCATGGCGGACGGGATGGAGGCGATGCTGAGCGAGGCCGCCCAGGCGCTGTCCGGCACGGACCGGCATCGCTTCGCGGCGGTCCGCCGGGGCGACGACATGCTCGACCGGCTGAGCGCGGCGGTGAAGACCTACCTGACCCAGCTCGACCCGGAGGCGCTGACCGACCTCGACACCCGGCGGCTGCACCAGATCCTGGGCTTCGCGACCCAGCTCGAGGCGGCAGGGGACGTGATCGACCGCAACGTCATGGCGGTGTTCGCCCGGCGCCTGAAGCGCGGCCTGGCGCTGCCCGAGGCCGAACGGGCGGAGGCGGCGCAGCTGCTGGAGCGGCTCGCGCGGACCGCCCGCATGGCGGGGTCGGTGCTGATGACCGAGGACGCCCGCGCCGCGCGGCTGCTCGCCAGCGAGAAGGAGGCGTTTCGCGTGCTGGAGGCCGCCGCGACCACCGACCATCTCAACCGGCTGCGGGCCGGGGGCGCCGAGGCGGAGGCGAGCATGATGCACCTGGAGCTGCTGCGGGAGCTCAAGCGGGTGAACGGGCACCTGGTCGCCGCCGCGGCCTATCCGGTGCTGGAGGAGCAGGGCGAGCTGCTGCCGAACCGGCTGCGCCTGGATCCGTAGGCGTCGCGTCGGCCGCGGTCGGACCTGGGCACCGGCCCCGCGGTCGCCGGACTCACGGTCGGCCCCGCGGCCATCGGACTCGGGCATCGGTCACGCGGACTCGCGTCGGCGCCCCGCGGGCGGTTCGAGTCGGCGCGTCCACCCGGGTCTGCGAGGCCGGAACCGCGGCTTCGTGACCTCGCCCGCGGCCGGGAGAAACGTCCGGGACGTGACCCGGCCCCTGTGGAACATGGGGAGAACACGCAGACGGCACCCCACGGCCGCCCCGCGAGTCGCTACGATGACACCGTCCGGATGCGCTGCTGTGGCGCGGCGGCCACTGTGGCGAAGGTGCAACATATCCACGACAGGTAGTGGCTGCGTTGCGAGGCGAGGACCAGATGTTGATTGACGACCCCCGCGGTAAACCCGGAAAGTCCCCTGACGCCACCGCCTCCGATCGGCATGCCGAGGAGCGGGCGGGGGCGCGGCGAAGCGGAACCGGGGGAGATCAGAACGTGCTCGATGTCGTGCAGATGCAAGGTCGTCATCAGGTCCGGATCGACCGTTCCCGCGACGCGTTGCTGACGGAATTCGGCCGCGCCACCCTCTCCGACCGCTACCTGATGCCGGGGGAAGACTTCCAGGACCTGTTCGCCCGCGTCGCCTCCTACTACGGCGATGACGGCGCGCATGCGCAGCGGCTGTACGACTACATGAGCCAGCTCTGGTTCATGCCGGCGACGCCCGTGCTGTCCAACGGCGGCACCAATCGCGGCCTGCCGATCTCCTGCTTCCTGAACGAGGCGTCCGACAGCCTGGAAGGCATCGTCGGGCTGTGGAACGAAAATGTCTGGCTCGCCTCCAAGGGCGGCGGCATCGGCTCGTACTGGGGCAACCTGCGCTCGATCGGCGAGAAGGTGGGGGCGGTCGGCAAGACCTCGGGCGTGATCCCGTTCATCCGGGTGATGGACAGCCTGACGCTCGCGATCTCCCAGGGTTCGCTGCGGCGCGGATCGGCGGCCGTCTACCTGCCGGTCTCGCATCCCGAGATCGAGGAGTTCGTGGAGATGCGCCGCCCGACCGGCGGCGATCCGAACCGCAAGGCGCTCAATCTGCACCACGGCATCCAGATCCCGGACGAGTTCATGCGCGCCGTCGAGCAGGACGGGCTGTGGGCGCTGCGCTCGCCCAAGGACGGGTCGGTGGTGCGCTCGATCTCCGCGCGGTCCTTGTGGATCCGCATCCTGACGGCGCGGATCGAGACCGGGGAGCCGTACCTGGTCTTCTCCGACCACGTGAACAACGCACGGCCCGAACACCACAAGCTCGCCGGGCTCGAGGTGAAGACGTCGAACCTGTGCAGCGAGATCACGCTGCCCACCGGCCGCGACCAGCACGGGATGGAGCGCACCGCGGTGTGCTGCCTCGCCTCGCTCAATCTCGAGAACTGGTTCGAGTGGGAGAAGCACCCGACCTTCGTCGAGGACGTCATGCGCTTCCTCGACAACGTGCTGCAGGACTTCATCGACCGCGCCCCGCCCGGCATGGAGAAGGCGCGGTACTCCGCGATGCGCGAACGCTCCGTGGGCCTCGGCGTGATGGGCTTCCACTCCTTCCTGCAGGCGCTGAACGTGCCGTGGGAGAGCGTGATCGCGAAGGTGTGGAACAAGAAGATCTTCAAGCACATCCGCGCCCAGGCCGATGCCGCATCCACCGTGCTGGCGGAGGAGCGGGGGCCGTGCCCCGACGCCGCCGAGTACGGCGTGAACGAGCGGTTCAGCCACAAGCTGTCGATCGCGCCGACCGCGTCGATTTCGATCATCGCGGGCAACTCCTCCCCGGGGATCGAGCCGATCGCGGCCAACGTGTTCCTGCAGAAGACGCTGTCGGGCAGTTTCTCGGTGCGCAACCGGCATCTGCAGAAGCTGCTGGCGGAGAAGGGGCACGACACGGACGAGGTGTGGTCGTCCATCACGCTGACCAAGGGATCGGTCCAGCACCTGGACTTCCTGACCGAACAGGAGAAGGCCGTCTACAAGACGGCGTTCGAGCTGGATCAGCGGTGGATCGTGGAGCATGCGGCGGACCGGGCGCCGTATATCTGCCAGAGCCAGTCGGTGAACGTGTTCCTGCCGGCGGACGTGCACAAGCGCGACCTGCACCAGATCCACTTCATGGCGTGGAAGAAGGGCGTGAAGTCGCTGTACTACTGCCGGTCGCTGTCGATCGCGCGGGCGGACAACGTGAGCGAGAAGGCGGTGGCGCCGACGGCGTTCACGGGGGTTCTGGCGCCGGCGAATGACGGGCAGGCGGAACTGCCGCTGGTGGCGCGCGCGATGGCGCTGGCGACCGGTAGCGCGGGGGCGAACCCGACGGATTACGAGGAGTGCCTGGCCTGCCAGTGAGGGGCCTCACAGAAGGTCCCTGAAATCCTCCACCGTCAGGCCGGCTTGGCGAATGATGCTCCGCAGCGTTCCCGCCTTGAGATCTCGATTGCCATGCACAGGGACGGTGACGGCCCGGCGGGGTTCGCCCTGGTGCACCAGCACATGATGGCTGCCGACGACGCGATCGAGCGTGAAGCCACCGCGCTCTAGCGGGGCGACCACGACACGGCCGCTGAGTGTCGGCAGGCCGGGGGGCACGCCGCGAGCGAGACTTTTCTGAACTGCGGTGCCACGTCGCGCGGGATCGGCAGCCCGTGCGCCTGCCGGTAGGCGATGATGGCCCGGATCGCCTCCTCCGCCATGCTCAGCGCCTCGGCCTCCGTGTCCCCTTCGGTGACGACCTCCGGCACTCCGCGAATGGTTGATACCTCGCAAAGACTGCGCCGCAAGCGAACCCGAGCGGGCCTGTGACTTGCCACCCCGTGCCTGCTGTGCTTCGTCGGGCCCGCTTACCGACACGAAGGCCATCGAACGTCAATGATCCTCTCCCGCCGCTCGGCGCTCGCAACCGGCGCCGCCGGTCTCGTCGCCGCCACGACCCGCACCGCTCGCGCCGACACCCCGACCATCCGCATCGGCGTGCTCACCGATCTCTCCGGCCAATACCGCGACAACTCCGGCCCCACCACCGTCCTCGCCGCCAAGCAGGCCGTGGAGGACTTCAATCCCTCCGCCCACGGCTTCGCCGTCGAGATCATCTCCGCCGACCACCAGCAGAAGCCCGACATCGCCGTCGGCGTCGCGCGGCAGTGGTTCGACCGTGACCAGGTCGACGCGATCGCCGACCTCAACAACACGGCCATCGCGCTCGCGGTGAACGGCGTCGCGGTCGAGAAGAACAAGGCGCTGCTGATCTCCGGCGCCGCGTCGGCCGACATCACCGGCAAATATTGCAGCCCCAACCTCGTGCATTTCTCGCCCGACACCTGGTTCGACTCGCATTCCACCGGCGGCGCGATCGTGAAGGAGGGCGGCAAGGACTGGTACCTGATCGTCGCCGACTACACGTTCGGCCACGCGCTGGCCGACGAGGTGACCAAGGTCGTCACCGGCGGCGGCGGGAAGGTGCTGGGCCGCGCACCCTATCCGTTCCCCGGCACGACGGACTACTCGTCCTTCCTGCTGCAGGCGCAGGCGAGCGGGGCCAAGGTCGTCGGTCTCTGCAACACCGGCGGCGACATGGAGAACTGCGTCAAGCAGGCGGCCGAGTTCAACCTCGCGCAGCAGGGAATCAAGATCGCAGCGCTGGTCGGCTTCATCACCGAGGTGAAGTCGATGGGTCTCGAAACCGCGCAGGGGCTGCTGATCTCCGGCACGTTCTACTGGGACCTGAACGACCGCACCCGCGCCTTCACCAAGCGCTTCCTGCCGAAGACGCCGGACAACTACCCGAGCGCGCTGCATGCGTCGTGCTATGCGGCGGTGACGCAGTATTTGAAGGGTGTCGCGGCGCTCGGTCCCGCCAAGGCGCGCGCGGGCAAGGACGCGATCGACTGGATGAAGGCGAACCCGACCGACGACGACTGTTTCGGCAAGGCGAGCATCCGAGCAGATGGTCGTTTCATCTGCAACGGGTATCTGTTCCAGGTGAAGAAGCCGTCCGAGAGCAAGATGCCGTGGGACGTGTTCAACGTCGTGTCCACCACGCCCGCGGACAAGGCGTTCCGTCCGATGTCCGAAGGCGGGTGCAAGCTGGTCCATGCCTGACGAGCGGCGGCGGCGGACTGCCTGCGCGGCAGCCGCCGCCGCACGCGGCGCACGAGCCGCGTGCCGATGCCTCGATCGTGACCTGAACGTTGGCGCGTGGCCGGTCCAGCGGGCTGCCGCCGTCGTAGCATCCGTGCCGTGCGGGAGTGGGCAGCGACCGCGCCGGCAGGCGCCCCGCTCCCGCTCCATCGCGGTAAGGAGACGCCAGGGTCATGAACATCCCCAGACTCGCGACATTGCTGCTCGGTGCGACGCTGTGCCTGCCTGCGCTGGCGCAGCCGCCCTCCGCCACGACCACCGCACGCGGGGCCACGACGACGGCGCCGTCCACGGCGACACCGCATGCGACGGCGGCACCGGCGGCCTCCCAGAGCAAGCTGCTGGACATCAATTCGGTGTCGATCGAGCAGCTGGACACGCTGCCGGGCATCGGCAAGGCACGCGCCGAGGCGATCATCAAGAACCGGCCCTATCGCGCGAAGAACGAATTGGCCTCGCGGCATATCATTCCGCAGAGCGTCTACGACCAGATCAAGGACAAGATCGTCGCCCGGCAAGGCTGACCGCCGAGGCACCCGCACACGCACCGCCGTCGCGCGCACCGTCCGATGCCGCCGCAGCCAAACTTGCAGCGTGGGGCTGGAAGTGATGCGCGCGAGGGACGGCGTCAGCCGCTGTCACGGACGCGATCGGCCGGTCCAGGGCGCGGCATAAGCGTCGCTCGATTGTGACGGATGGTATGATCTGCAACAACGCGAGGCGTCTGCGCCGAAGCGTATCGTGACCCCGCTTGAGTTGGGGGTTCACAATGAACAACGATATGCTCCGCCGGGTCACGGCCGAGTTCTTCGGCACGTTCTGGCTGACCTTCGGCGGGTGCGGTGCGGCCATCCTGGCCGCTGCGTACCCTGGTCTGGGAATTGGTTTCCTCGGCGTCGCGATCGCCTTCGGCCTGACCGTGCTCACCATGGCCTATGCGGTCGGGCACATCTCGGGCGGGCACTTCAACCCCGCCGTCACGATCGGGCTGTGGTCCGCGGGACGCTGCGCGAACAAGCACGTGCTGCCCTACATCGTCGCGCAGGTCGTCGGCGCCGTGATCGCCGCGGCGGTGTTGTGGAACATCGCGTCCGGCACCGCAGGGTGGCAGCCGAACGGTTTCGCCTCCAACGGCTACGGCGATCTCAGCCCCGGCAAATACACGCTCGGCGCCTGCATCCTGACCGAGTTCGTACTGACCTTCTTCTTCATCTTCATCATCATCGGCACCACGTCGAAAGGCGCTGCCGTCGGCTTCGCCGGCATCCCGATCGGTCTGGCGCTGACGTTGATCCACCTGATCTCGATCCCCGTCACCAACACCTCGGTCAATCCGGCGCGCAGCACCGGCCCGGCGCTGTTCGCAGGCGCCGCGTATGTCGGCCAGCTCTGGATGTTCTGGATCGTCCCGCTGCTCGGCGCGGCAGTCGGCGGCGCGCTGGGGCGGTGGCTGTACGAACCGGCCGACGTAATCGGCGACACGCAGGTGATCGAGGAACGGCCGGCCTACTGACGGCTCGCTCCGGCCGGCGGCGGCTTTGCCGCGTGGCGCATCCCCTGCCATCCTGATCCGGCGACACCGCAAAGCGGGCGGCGGAAACGGGCAGGGGACGTCCATGGATCAGGCGGATGCGTTCGACTACATCGTGACAGGCGCCGGATCGGCCGGCTGCGTGCTGGCCGCGCGCCTCTCCGAATCCGGGCGCCACCGCGTCCTGCTGCTGGAAGCCGGGCCGCGCGACACCAACCCCTGGATCCACATCCCCCTCGGCTTCGCGCGCACCTTCGTCGACCCGAAGGTGAACTGGAAATTCGAGAGCCAGCCGCAGCCGCAGCTCGCCAACCGGCAGCTCTATCTCCCGCGCGGCAAGACGCTGGGCGGCACCAGCTCGATCAACGGCATGGTCTACATCCGCGGCAACCACCGCGACTACGACGAGTGGCGGCAGCGCGGCTGTGTCGGCTGGGACTGGGACTCGGTGCTGCCGTTCTTCAAGAAGGCCGAGAACCAGGCCCGCGGCGCGGATCCCTATCACGGGGTGGACGGGCCTCTGCGCGTGTCGGACCAGCCGCGCCGGTTCGAGCTGGCCGACGCGGTGCTGGATGCGTGCGAGCAGGCCGGCGTTCCGCGCAACCCCGACTTCAACGGCGCACGCCAGGACGGTTGCGGCTACTACCAGACCACCACCGGCGACCGCCGCCGCTGGAGTGCGGCCCGCGCCTATCTCCGCCCCGCGCGAGGGCGCCCCAATCTCGAGATCCGCACCGGCGCGCACGCCACCCGCGTGCTGGTGGAAGGCGGCCGCGCGGTGGGCGTGGAGTATGCAGGGCCGGAGGGGCGCCGCATCGCCCACGCCCGCGCCGAGGTGATCGTCTCGGGCGGCGCCTACGGCTCGCCGCAACTGCTGCTGCTCTCGGGGATCGGACCGACGGACCATCTTCAGGCGATGGGGATCGAGGTGCTGCGCGACCTGCCGGCCGTCGGCAGCAATCTGCATGACCACTTCAACACCTATCTGAGCTGGCGCTGCGCGCGGCCGGTGACGCTGAACGACCTGGAGAACAGCATGCTGCGCAAGGCGGCGGCCGGCCTGCGCTATGCCCTGTTCCGCGACGGCCCGATGGCGAGCAACGGCATCCATGCCGGGCTGTTCACCCGCAGCGACGAGCGGCTGGAACGGCCGGACCTGCAGATCAACCTGCTGGAATGGAGCACGCTGGAGCGCACGAAGCAGCGGGTCGTGCCGCACCCGTTCCCGGGCTTCACGCTGAGCCCCGTGCACCTGCGGCCGGACGGGCGGGGGACTGTGCGGCTGTCGAGCCCCGACCCGCTGGCGCCGCCCGCGGTCAGCTTCGATTTCCTGAAGACGGAGTATGACCTGCAGGCGTTGCTGGCCGGTATCCGCCTGGCGCGCCGCATCGCGGCCCAGCCGGCGCTGCGGCGCTACGTGGTGGAGGAACTCGCCCCGGGCCCCGCCGCGCAGGACGATGCGGCGCTGGAGGCGTTCGTGCGCCAGACCGGCATCTCCAACCACCACCCGGCAAGTTCCTGCGCCATGGGCACCGGCCCGAACAGCGTCGTCGATCCGCGGTTGCGGGTGCATGGCGTGGACGGTCTGCGCGTGGCGGATGCCTCGATCATGCCGGTGGTTGTGGGCGGCAACACGAACGCGCCGACGATCATGATCGGGGAGAAGGCGGCCGCGATGATCCTGGAGGACGCCGCGGCCTCACCTCGGCGGGCAGCGGCGTAGGGAGCGGCCCGCGGCAAGGTTCGTGCCGATGGGGATCGCCGGGTCGGGCCCACGGCTGTCCGGTTCGATTTTGCTGTACTTCTACCACGGCGTTGATTCTACTGGCTTCGGTTCGGGTGACAGCGAATCGAGGCATCAGCGAGGAGCAACGCCGTGGCGCACCAGAATAGCGTGTT